>JAAHTH010000377.1_pt1 | contig 41123 bp, 38 predicted proteins | sample 6116091 | NCBI WGS metagenome assembly JAAHTH01 (sample SAMN13939990, study PRJNA603662) | sponge metagenome | isolation source: marine sponge | host: Mycale hentscheli | place: New Zealand | collected 2006
AGCCCAGCCGTCGTGACGGCGACCACATTTTCGAATGAAACAAGCATGCCCGATACACCTGAACAAACTTGGACGATTAAACAGCTGCTAGACTGGACGAGCGATTTTTTCTCAAAATCGACGATCGGAAACGCGCGTTTGGAAGCTGAAGTTTTACTGGCGGAAGCCTTAGATTGCCAGAGAATCCAACTCTACACCCGTTTCGACGAGCAACCTCCTGCTCAACAATTGACTGAATTCCGTGATTGGGTCAAACGTCGTGCCGCGGGAGAACCCGTTGCTTATCTTGCCGGGCACCGTGAGTTTTACTCCCTCCGCTTTCAAGTCGATTCAAATGTATTAATTCCAAGACCGGAAACCGAACACCTCGTTGTCGCCGCTGTGGAATTCGCAAAGAGTCTAAACAGCAACCCAATTCGGATTATTGATGTAGGAACCGGTAGTGGGTGCATCGCCGTGACACTCGCGACCCTGATCGAAAATTGCAAAATTGCTGCGACTGACATTTCCGAGCCCGCACTCGAAATTGCGAAATCAAATGCGGCTCATCACGCCGTCGAGTCCAAAATGCATTTCTTTGCAGGTGACTTGCTAGATGCGCTGCCGCCTGGAAGCAGCCCCGTCCACTTGATTGTCAGCAACCCTCCCTACATTGGCAAACTCGAAATTTCCACGGTGGATGATCAAGTCAAAAACCATGAACCAGAGATCGCGCTTTTCTCGGGGGATCATGGCACTGAAATCATCCAGAGACTTGTCAACGATGCTGCCCAGTTCTTACTCCCCCAGGGCGCATTGATGTTTGAAACAAGCCCCATCATCATGGACCGCTGCGTTGATTTAGTGCGAAACAACCAAGCCTACTCAGAGGTACGAGTAATTAAAGATTACAGTGGCCACGATCGAATTGTCGTAGCTACCAGAACCGACCAATAACGTCCCACTGGCTCAGCTCGTTGAGCAATTAACTTAATTTACTCAGCAGGCCTCTCCAGGGTCGAACACCAACCCAACGACATCCTAAGCTTAGGCGCGTGGATGGAATTGCTGATGTACTTTTTTCAAACGTGACTGGTCAACATGAGTGTAAATTTGCGTTGTCGCAATACTTGCATGACCAAGCATTTCCTGGACTTGGCGCAAATCTGCTCCACCCGCAAGGAGATGTGTCGCAAAACTATGCCTCAACGTGTGAGGACTGATGGAAACCGAAACGTCCGCGATCAAGGCGTATTTTTTAACCAATTCCCAAACAGCCTCTCGTCTCAATCGCCGACCGCCGCGAGACAGAAACAACCAGTCGATTTCACTGGAGCGTACGGCTTCCAGGCGGGGACGTTGCCTATCGAGATAAGCAGTCACGGCCTCAATTGCTGCATCTCCCAGAGGAACCATCCGCTGCTTATTGCCTTTTCCTTCGCACTTACAATATCGCTCTTCAAGATGTAAATCACGCAGTCGCAAATTGGAAACTTCCGAAGCTCGACAACCGGTGGCATATAACATTTCCAACAACGCTCGGTCACGGAAATAATAAATTTCGATTCGACGAGGTCCATTAAGAAATCGCTCGACCTCCCTTGGTGACAGAACCGAAGGAACTCGGTGCCATAATTTTTGACTTCCCAACAACTCAACTTTATTATCGACCAACAAACCTTCAAGTTGGAGATAACGGAAAAACATTTTGACCGCTACGATATGCCTCGCAATGGAAGCCGGAGCCAATTGCTGGGTGTTCAAGAAACCGACAAAATCAGACAACTCCGTGATCGTCAAGTCAGCCACTTTACGACCTTCAAGCCATCCGATAAATCGCCGCATATCCCGTGAATAGGCAGCCACCGTATTTTCTGCCAAATGGCACTCGGTTCGAAGGTAAAGCGTAAACGCTTCCGCTTGACGAACCGCGGCATTGGCATCAGGAACTGCGGCTCCTGCTAATCTTCGAAGTTTACCTTTTTTTAATTTTTTCATTTCGCAAACAAAAAAAAGCCGAAACACCTAGTGGTATCTTCGGCTTTGCGTTCGACGAGCTTCGCAGTGTCATAAAAAAGAGCGATTTTGCGGAGGCGCAGGTTACCCAAACGAAATAATCGCGAATCTAACTGAACCCCAAGAGGGAATCAGCCTGCCCCCGATCAAAGTCCATTCCCAACGTCTTTAAATTTGACCTTCTTGATAAGCGGTTTTAATTTACCGTCTCCCAATACTTTTCCTGAAACCGCACCGATCGCTTTCACCGTATACGAATACTTCAAATTGTAATCGATATCAAACTCAACTTCGGTTTCAGAACCCTGCTCGGGGTTCCCTTCACCTGCCAATCGATCTTCGACAATATTCGTAAGATCAGGGAACATCGTCGCTTCGCGAAGCGTTTCACTGTCATCAACAATGATGCTCGAGATGTTTCCATTTTCGCCAGCTTCGAGTCGTACCGTGATCAGATCAGGCAGTTCTTCATCAAGTGAATCGGCGGATTCGGAAGCCAGTGGCATTTTGATATTAAAATCACCTTCCATCGCCACCACTTTGAATGTCATGATGAAGAAAACCAGCAACTGAAACACGATATCAATCATCGCGGTCATATTGATCTTGATTTCTTCAGGTTCCGAAATTGACATTTGCATGGACGTACTCTACTGGTTTACTTTTGATTTTTGACGCGGAGGCTAAAGCTCTGCAGTTCAGATTCCTGACACTTAGCCATCAATTCCTGGACAATTCCAGTCGGGGTATCCTCATGCGATCGAATGATCACTGCAATGTCAGCAGGGTCTCGGATACCTTCTCGCGCGGCTGCGTCTACCTGACGGGACAGCAACGGATTTAACAGGTCAATCCCATTCTTTTGTCCCTCGAAGACCACCACACCACTCGGTTCCAAATTTAAAATAATCTGGTAGTCCGGGCGAACCTCTGGCGGAACAGCAAGTACGCTGCTTGGCAACAAGATTTCCTCGGCTCGATCCACTTCCGAAAAGTTAATCAGAAGCATGAAAAAGGCGATCAACTGAAACGTCATATCGATCATAGGCGTCAAATCGCCTTCGAGAATCTCAGTACTTTTTTTCTTAAATAATCTCATGGCACCACCGAAACAAACGGAAAAGGAATCAGCCTAGTCTTTTTTCTTTCCCACTTTTTCAAATCGGCCCATTAAATTTTCACTTGTGATTCCAACTTCAAGCACAAGTCGCTGAACTCTATTTCGCAAAATATTGTAAGCAGCAATCGCTGGAATCGCGATCGCCAATCCGATCAACGTAGTCAACAAAGCCGTGGAGATACCTTCGGCAAGCTTGTTCGGATCGGGTGTTCCGCCGCCGTTGGCGATCACATAGAACGAGTTAATCATTCCATGAACCGTTCCAAAAAGACCAATCATGGGACTAATCGTTCCAATCAAGGCAAGATAACTCAACCGGTGATCAAGTTTCATGTTCTCATCGGCTCCCACCTCTTGCATTGCGGCGACAGAAGCAGAGTAGCTACTTGAGAGTTTTGCCAATCCAGCCGAGAGAACATTTCCAAGAAACGACTCATCAGTTTTGGCTAACTCATAGGCTTCTTGATATTGTTTTTCTTCTAGATGGGCTTCAAACCCGTCAATTAAATGTTGGGGACAAACATATTCTCGCCTCGCCGATAGCAAGTTCATAATGAACAAGGCAACCAAAATGAACGACAGGGAGAGAAAAACAAGAATGTAGGTCCAACCTAACGAATCCGTTAACCAACCCAAGAGTGATTCCTCCGCCGGTGCCGGCTTGGCTGCGGCCGCTTCGGGAGCCGCCGGTTCAGCTGCTGGCTGAGCTTCTTCTTGCGCAAACACCCGTGACGACGAAACGGAAAATAGCGGTTGAAACGCGAATACCGAAAATACGATCGAAAAAATTAGTACTCGAGGTGCCCAAACAAAGACACCACGGCTGGCTTTCGACCCCTTAGTAAACTGCATAGCGTCCTGTCTCCAAAAATCATGTCAATGAAAGGTCTGATGTTACAACTCAGTTGTGCTAAGTATATCACACAAAACGAGCCAAGCCCTCGCCAATTAGGGCTTTATAATTTTCCCGCCCAATAAGAATTACGATACCGAGACTTAAGTGTATCTCGCGCTATCGCTGCCCTATCGGTTTCATCCAATTGAGCCCAAATCTTGGACAGATGAAACAAAGCCTCTGCATGAAGCTCCCCTTCGGTTGCAAACAGCAGATCAGTGTGAAGATAGGCTGTTCTTGCCTCTTTCCAATTCGAGTTCTTTTGATGGACGGCACCTAACGCATTGTAAAGATGGGCAAACAACAGTTTGTTATCCGAGTTTTCCGTCGCAATCATTTCGTTAAGCTGAGAAATACTGGCAGCCGGATTTGCTCCCATTCCGGCGAGGCGAGCCTTCTCGCACTTGGCGAGAAGTTTGTAAAGCTGCGTCACGTCGTCATTCGAATTGTTATTGAGAATTGAATCAAATGCCGCGTTCGCGTCAGTGGCGTTGTCCATTGCCAACATTCCTAACTGAAGCGCTCCATTGAGCTTATACTTCGGCCAGGAGGATTGACTCAGCTTCGCGAATTGACCCATCGCTAAATCGGTCCGATCAATCGCAAAATACAATTTCCCTAATTGTTCAATCGCTGGATAAAGATGCCAGCTGGTCGGGTTTTCATTGATAAACGCAGCAACGACTCCACCTGCCTCTTGAGGTGTCGTGCCGCCACCCCGCAATGAGTTCTGAGCCATGGAATAGGCCCGAATGAAGTCGACTTCGGCCTTCATTTGCGGCGTCAGCTTAGTTACATCAATTTTACCCAAGGACTCAATTGAATCGGCAAATCGCCCCGTTTCCATTTGATCTCTAGCCCGATTAATATCGCTAGGTTCCCTGGAAAAAGAAACTCGATCGATTTTGCTCGCCGGCACGAGTTTACCAGCAATGGTCACACCATCAGGAGATATCTCGGTAATCTTCCCACTGGTCTTCGAATTACCACCAGACGCTTTCACTTGATACACGCCGTCTTGAGCTAATAGTCCGTGACTATTAGCAAGATTCGCGACTCCCACGAAGAGGGAGACAACAAAGATTACTTTCATTTGACCAACGATCGTCTTTTTAATTTGCTTCATTGAAAAACTCTGACCTCAATTTTCCTATCGTTGTTTTTTCCCGCGGAAACCGCAGGATACTCTCTAAAAACATTAGTTGATGTTCTGCTGAACTCTTGTTTCCAGTTCAGAAAACTTCTGCTTCCACATCTCGCTACCACTAAACGTAGCATCGCGTTTTCTTTCCTTGGCAATCTCACTACCCGCCGCTTTGATGGCAGATTGATTTCCGGCCAAGATACCATACTCAAGTCGACATTCGACAACATGATAAAGCGCGTTATAAAAAGTGCTACGGAATTTTTCGTTACTACGAGTCGCCAGAGCAATTTTCTCCCAACCCCAAATCCGCTTTTGGGTACGCTTCGTTTTGGGATTCTTGTATGGGTCTCGTCCTTTGACTGCCTCAATGTATCGCTTTTGATTTTTTCCCACCTTGGCCCACATTTGCAACGTTTCCGCGGAATTAATTTGGACATTCAGTGAGTTCGGCGACTCTTTGAGTATTTCTAAAAACTCGTTCATTGCAGATTCAAAGTTGCCACTCCGCCGGGAGGCAAGCGCTCGTTGACGCTTCAACTCAGCAACCATCACTGCTTCCTTTGGATCGCCTGCAAACCCCATCGTCTGAGCTCGGGTCAGTGCAACCTGAGCCTCTTTCGCCATTTCTTTTGAAGAATCATCCAATCCTGATTTTGCCAAAGAATCAGCAACCGAAAGCAGGGTGGAACCAGCCCACAAAATGGTCTTGGCATCGTTCGATTCGGATTGAATTCCGCTCAAAAAACCGGACAGTGAATTCGCGAATTTACGTTTCTTTTCAGGCTCTTCAAGCAATTGAAACTGTTCCTTGAGCTGAATCGCGATGAGTTGGTAAATGGAAGCCACTCGCGCCGCATCATTTGGATCATTACTATCCTTGATGTCAGCCTTCATTGCGTCGATCACACCACGGGATTTGTCAATCCATTGCTGCTGATCATCCGCTCCCTTCATTGCCGCCAAGTACACCTTAATCGCTGTTTTATATACTTCGCGACGATAAATCTCACCCGTCGCCGTTCCAGTAACCGCTGGGTGCTGTTGCTTTAGCAGATCCAACGGTGCGATCTCTTTCGATTCAAGCCGGTCAATCGCTTGTTCAACCTCCCCCAATTTAAGTCTTGCATCGACTAGCAGCAAAGCTCCCAGAGCGACTTCATAATTAAGTTCATCAAAGAGGGTTTTATTGACCCCGTCCGCCATCAACTGAGTCGCCTCGTCCATCTGCGGCCGGAGCTGCTTTAGGTCTGCCCCGGTCGCTCGAGCTTTTGCTTTATAGTCAAACCAGAGTCGTTGACCTAGCTTGACGCTCATGATTGGTTGATAAACAGCATCTTTCGGAATCTGACTAAAGTATTTCCTGGCACTATCAAAATCTTTGTCGTTTAGAGCTAATCGAGTCATAGTACTGGCAGCGACTCCCGCTTCGGTTGTCCCTGGCCAGCGCCGTAAAACAGCATCACACGCGGCATTCAGCCTCGATCGCTCAAAATCTTTGTCGCTCTCAAGGGCCTTATCCAGCAAAATCGAATAGCTTTGAATCAACAAAGTCATCGCCGATCGCGTGCCTTCGACATTCGGGTATTTTTTCAGCAAAAACTCGCCAATCAAAGCTGATTCAATGTATCGCTCGGTGGCAAAGTAACAGTAACACTGAAGGTAACGCACATTATTAATATCGGCTCGCAAAGTCGACTTTTCAGCTAACTGCAATGCCAGATCAAACATTCCCAGCGCCTCTCCACTTTGCCGCAACGCCGCCTCAGCAGCCTCCTTGTACTCCGCGTCCAGCTCCACTTTTTCTATACCCTGAGCCGCTGCAGCTTTCTTTTTAGCTAAGCTCGCCTCACCCACGACAGACTCTAGATCCGTCACAAAGTCCTTACCCTTTTGCCGTGCGTCATCAAATGACTCAGGAGGGCCGGCTTCTCCCTCGGCAACTTCGGAAAAATCAACGTTCCACTCTGCAAGTAACTCCTTGGCACGATCTCGATAAGGGCTCGCAACGCGAGCCACGTTCCGAAGGACTTTGGCCGCCGCCCGATCGACCCGGTTCGAATCACTCGTCGCCCGAGGACCGCCTGCAGCCTTGACCTCTTTTGCTTTTTCGTGCTTTGCAATCGAATACTCTAGTTGTACTCTTAACCAATCCGCCTGCCGCACTTCAACTTTATTTAACGAATTGACCGCCGGCTCTAAAATCTCGATGACTTGCTTATAAGGGTATTTTTTGGAAGCAGCCCAACAATCGGACGCCAACAGATACGATTCCAATTTGATTGGTTTGAGAATACTGTTGTCGCCGAGAATGAATACTTCATTCAACAGGTCTAACGCTTTTTTATTGTCTCCGAGCTTGTAACTACAACGGGCAGCATAAACGCAAGATTTAAGGCCGGCTATGAATTTGGGATAGGCCTCCCACACCTTTTCATATTCATCACGAGCTTCTGCTAGAAGCTTCTTTTGCTCATCATTATTTTCTAAATAAGTGTCGGCCAGTTGCTCGGTCACCTTGGGAATGCTCACGCGCACCTGAGTATAAGTCGCCTGAAACTGATCCCGGCGGCGAAGCGTGGATGGATCCTCAGGGTCAATCTGAATTGCATCATCGCTTTGAGGATCAATCAACCGACGAACCTGTTTTCTGGCTTTCTGGTAACTAGCAAGAGCGCCCTTCAGATTTTGTCTTGCTTTCCCGAACAACACTTCTCGTTCAGCAGATGTTAAGCGATCCGATTCGGATTGTTTCAAATAGATATTAGACCGGCGGTAAAGAAGATTACCTTGGTAATGCAACGTTTTCGCTGAGACTTCGAGCGATTGGTTGTTGGCCGCATAATTAGTCAATAACTCCTGCGCCTGATCGAGCCGCGATTCGACCGAAGCCAAGTCTCTCATCCGGGCAGTACTTCCAATCAAAGTCTGAGCCATTTCAAACGGCAACGCGTCTTTAAATTCCTTAGAGATAGCTTTGCTATTTTTTAGCCCTTCAAGGTAATCAATCGCGACATCGTAATAATTATTATCGCGAAGGGCATCGAGAAAGGCTTGGGCAGGTTCATCTGCACGTCCCACTGAACTAAAGAATCCCGTTACAATTACGACAATTAACGCAATGCTCTTCACAGGTAACGCAATTCTCTTCACAGCCCGAAATCCTTAAAAATAGTTGGCTATTAAACCACCAGTTGTAAATCAAAGCACCCGAATCGAAGCGCCCGCCACATCCCGGAGGCCGAGGGGGTGCAATGTCTAGTTTCTACTACTTAACCTTACGAAGCAATCATACGAAGTTGCAAATCTGCAAACAACAATGAATGCACCTCACCACAGTCGAACTCACTTTCAAATACAACTCCGCGCGCCCCACCCTAATCGTCGACAATTCAGACGCAAAATCAAACAATTCAGCAGTCAGATTTAAATTTTTTGGACAATGCTGATCTAAAGAATAGGGTAGGTAGGGGTTTATCGTTTCTAATTCTTACCGATTCACCACACCGATTCGTTTACCAAAAACAACATCTATCCCATGTCCACCTTCTCGGACCTTGAATTTTTGCAATAATTCATTCCTCTGGCATTACCAAACTGCGGCATTCAGGGCCGAGTCAATAAATATTGTAAAACTCGCAACCAACAAGGCAAATCGATGAGATTCGACCAATCCCCCAGAGAGGACAACCAAGTGGCGCGCCCTGAATCGATTGTGCCGCCGATTGACAAAACCTCCAAGGCGATTCGGATCAGGCTTTTAATGCTTTTCTCGATGCTAATCTTGATCATCGTCGCCATGAATGAAGCCGGAAAACCTGAACGCTGGGAATGGATGGGCTTTGAACAGCAGCCAACTTCCGTCAAAACAATCGAATTAGGCAACGATTCCGATGCCCCAGCGACCACGATCGAATTCAAGAACAACATCGACGATAGAAGCACTGCTCCCAACCGAGGTACCAACCCGGAAAACTCAAATCTAAAAAACTCCAGTTCGACATTTTCAGTTCGCCCTTCGTCTAACCAATCCGCTTCTGTCGTCGTTGGTACTTACCAAGGAGACTACCCAACCGCTGCCGTTCAATTCTGGGAACAATTATTCCGAGAACTTTCCCCCGATTCACAAAAGTGCTTTTTACAACTGATTTTCCGAATTCGCAATGGAATCACTACCCCCGAGGATCAACAGGCGGAAGCCCAATCCATCGTGCAACTCATCAAACGAGAGCACGATTCTTTTGAGCAATCCTTATTTGACAAACTCGCCGTTGCAACCGATGGAACTCCCGAAAAGATTGAGCTCTTGGATCAACTCAATGAATCGCAGACCATCTGGGCCAACAAAATTTTTCCCGCACTGTCGGAATCATCTTCGGGGAGAGACACAACTTTAAACCAGCAAAACGCGATCATGCGATTACAAGTAGTGATCGACAATCTCTTGCTTCAGCAAGTACAAGACCGCACATCTCTTGGCTGGACTGGCGACTCGGGAAGTTGGATTCGCACCTGGGAGAAAGTTATTTCTCCCAATGCTACTCAGAATGAATTAGTCGACGCCACTTCTGTCAATCGAATCGAACTCATGGGACAACCTGACATTTACCGTGGTAAACCAATTGCCATCGAAGGCTGGGTTCGTTCGGCTCGAAAAAAGAAACTACCGGCAGACACCGCCTTGGGAATCGAACACTATTACATCCTGTGGGTCCGACCACGCGAATCTAAACTCGGCCCGTATTGTGTTTATTCCCAACACATACCTGCAAGTTTCCCGAAACTTGGCAATGAATTCATCGATGTGAATCAGCTGGTGCAAATCCCGGGCTACTTTTTTAAAATTCGCAGCTATGTCGCTGCCGACTCTTCAGTTCAAGAATGTCCAGTAATCATTGCCCCCCAACTGTTAACCGTTGCCTCGGCCCCCATGCCGCTCCTTGACAAATGGCAACCTTCGCCGACGACCTTAATAACAGCATTTGTTGTGATTCCGTTGGGAGCAACATTTATTGCCTGGTTTGCATTTCAAACTTCGCGAACCAAACGACAGTCTCCGGCGAAATCAACAAAAAAACGCATCCATGACTCACTGGACGCATTGGTAAAGAGTCCTGAAGTCCAAACTGATCAGGAAAAAATCATGGCACTCTACGAAACAAACCCCGATGACTGAAGCCAATTACATGAAATTGAAAAAAGCATTTGGTTGGCCGCCTTCATGGGTAACTCTCAGCCTGTTGCTTGCTCTGCCGCTGACCGCCAGTGGAAAACAAGAACACGATGAAACTCCACTCGAACTGTCCGGCTATTCGCTCAGCGAGTCCTACCAAGTGGCCGATGACCAGCCGGCTGACTTCGAAGCGCCCATGCTGAAACAACTCTTGTACCGCGTGAGAAATACATCCCCCAAGAGTCGCGCCCGATACAGCCAGTTTTCCCAAAATACAACCTGGCGAGACATGAAATCTCGCACCGAAGATTTTCGTTTTTGGACATTTAATCGCCCGGCACGATTAACCAAAATTGAAAAATTTGCCTTCAAGCAAAGCTCTTCTGATGACGAGATCAAAGGCGTTTATGTTTGCCACTGTGAGACAATCCCGCACTCGACAGATGACGGCACTGACCCTCCGCAAAAATTGATCGTCTTGTCCCGAACTGTCCCCAAGGCACTCCCTGTCGATACAGAAATCAATCAACCCATCCGCATTTCCGGATTCCTTTATTCCAGAGTTCTTGATGCCAAGGGTGCCCGGCTAGTGTTTATCACTGACAGGATTCAATGGTACCCCCAAGAAAAAACAAATCAGATTTCAGCCAATCAAGTCGAACTCTCAAAACTCGGATTCGACTTAGGGCTGCTTGACTCGATCCAAGAAAACAATGCCCGCCCACTTATGGGCCGAGACGCGGAAGCGTTTTTCCAAATGCTTGCCGCGATGAATCGCTTCGATGGAACACCGGAAAACCTATTCAAGGAATCAACCGAAGTACTTAGTTTCAGTGACATTTTTTCAGGGTCACCAGATCACTTTGGCAACGCTGTCCACCTTCAAGGAGTCATTCGATCCTGCTCACCTGTCAGTATTCCCCACCAGGACATCCAGAATCGTTTGGAAATTTCACAATACTACCAACTCATGATCTTTCCCGATCTAGGTGGAGCAAAAATCATCATTCGGGGAAAAGACGGAAGCGAACTCGACTACCAACGATTCCCTATCACCGTCTGTTGTACCGAACTGCCCGATGGGATGTCACCTCAGGAAATTGAACGGAAGCAATGCGTCATCGACGGCTACTTTTTTCGGTTTTGGAAGTACCAATCCGCCCGTACCGATTCCGTCGAATCCGCTGGCCAGTTAAGCCCTTTGATCATTGCAAAGCAGCCTATCATGGTCGAATCTGGCATCGACGTGCTCGACCGGGGGCTGCTGTTTTTCGTTCTTGGCGTCGTGGCGATGATTATTTTCTTAATCAGCTATTTTCGCTTTGTTGATCGAAAGCAAAAACCCCAGCAGGAGAATATCCTTGAAAACCTGCCCGATAAAATTGACATCACTGGTATCGACGGCTGATTGCTGGTTCGACTGAATTTAATCCAATGAAATTCGATGATCCACAGGGCCAAACAGCGACTCTCCCCTTGAAAGAGACGTTGCCAACAATCAAAATTCATTTTCTAGGGTTGTTCCTGTAAATCAACCAATGACCCGTACATCAAATCACCCATAAATCTGGGATCTCCAAGACAAGAGAGTTTTTTAAAACGATAATTCCCAACTGTCACGAGATTTTGAATTATCAAATTAGTCTTATTAGTCCCAACTTCATCCCAGTTCATTCGCCACTTAAATCAAGGAAAATTTAATGAAAAGTCCGGTTCGAGTTACGGTCACAGGCGCTGCAGGCCAGATCAGTTACGGCTTGCTCTTTCGTATTGCCGCCGGTGAAATGCTAGGCCCTGACCAACCGGTCATTCTGCAACTACTTGAAATTACGCCTGCTATGAATGCCCTCAAAGGGGTCGTCATGGAACTTGATGACTGTGCCTTTCCTCTACTTCACGGAATCGTCGCAACCGATGATCCCAATGTCGGCTTTGCTGATGCCGACTACGCCCTTCTCGTCGGTGCAATGCCCCGCCGAAAAGGAATGGAAAGAAAAGACCTTTTGACGGCCAATTCGAAGATTTTCTCAGTGCAGGGAAAGGCGATCAACGACCACGCCAACAAGGACATCAAAGTCCTCGTCGTTGGTAATCCGGCGAACACCAACGCGCTGATTACCATGGCAAACGCACCTTCGATCAAGCATGGAAACATCACTGCGATGACTCGCCTTGATCACAACCGCGCTCTGAGCCAACTAGCTTCAAAAACTGGCAAACACTCCTCCGACGTAAAAAAATTGACAATCTGGGGCAATCACTCCTCCACGCAATACCCAGATATTAGCCACGCCTCCATTGCCGGCGAATCAGCTGCCCAGCAAATTGAGCAGGATTGGTATCGGGATACGTTCATTCCTACCGTTCAAAAACGAGGAGCTGCGATCATCGAAGCCCGTGGAGCCTCAAGTGCAGCTTCTGCCGCCAACGCAGCGATCGATCATATTCGAACCTGGGAAGCCGGCACCGACGAGGGGGACTGGGTAAGCATGGCCATTCCGAGTGATGGAAGCTACGGAATCGACGAGGGCTTAATTTATTCTTTCCCCTGCACCTGTAACAATGGTGAATACAAAATCGTACAAGGCTTAGAGATCGATGAATTTAGCCGGGAAAAAATGGATGCCACCTTGGCAGAACTTAAAGAAGAACGTGATGAAGTAAAAGATCTGCTGTAACGCGCGATCTCTTCGAACTCACAAAATTCAGCCAAAGCCAGTCATGTTCGACCAAGATCATGACTGGCTTTTTTTATTCGACAACTCTTTTATTTTGCTAGCTCGCGAAAGCGGCCATCATGATTTCAAAAGGGTGTGCGCATCTCTTTTTGCTTGATGGCCCCACACCCTCTTTTGCCGCGTATGCAGTTGACTTTCATTTCCAAGTTATTTACAAACTGACACCTTGGAAAGCTCAAACACTCGTCAGTCAAGGAAATACGACAGACGCATGAATAGAATCAAACTTAGCCCTCTGGCCTCGGTCGATACGGATGAAATCTCGTCCAAAGATTCAACTCTTAAAACACTCGATCAGTTCGATAAAATCACGAATCGTTCCGATCAGTATTCTTTGTTTGTGCCTCTTCATTATGAAAAGAACTACGCTTATCCGCTAATTGTTTGGCTCCACTCAGACGGGTCGCAGTCCAGCGAAATTCAACGCATTATGCCTCATGCCAGCGTCCGGAATTTCGTCGGTATCGCACCACAGTCTCCCATTGGAAATTTCGAAGCTGGATATTTCTGGGAACAAGAAGTCGACACAATTGACCTGGCACACGACTCCATTCTTGCTGCAATCGATGCCGCCTCGATGCGCTACAACATCGCATCTAATCGGATTTTCATTGGAGGTGCCGGCACCGGTGGAACGATGGCCTTTCGAATTGCGTTTGAGAGACCTGAACTTTTTGCGGGAGTAATTTCCATGAACGGACCGCTGCCCGAACATGAAAAACCGCTGGGCTGCTGGGCGGAAAGTCGACAATTGCCGGTATTCTGGGCACATGGCCGAACCAATAAGGAATTCGAGCAAAGTCAATTGTGCCAGCAACTTCGCTTACTGCACATTGCCGGGTTTTCAGTAACACTGCGGCAGTATCCAACCGAAACTTGCACTAACGAAAAAACGCTATCGGACATGAATCGCTGGATCATGGAAACGATCGACTCGTCAGTGGGTTAACCCCATCGACCTGGGTTGGATAAACCGCCAGTGCTCTGCCTCTCTCTTAAACTCGCTTCTTGCCGGTTTTTACGTTGACCATGCGCTAAAAACTACGCCTTCATTTACTGACTCATGCGAGAGCAGTAGGTTGCATCGAGTAAAAGATGCCTTGACTCTATCGCTGCGTTTCAGCTAAAAGTCCACTCTGATGTTGCCGACAAAATTGCGTTTCAATCAACGCTTTTCTTGCACAAATAATCATCAACTGATCGAACGTCCATGCAATTGAATCGCCGCCGAGTAATGCCCGAAGGTGACAAAACCTCCGCTCAAAACATTGGACAATTAATCCACGATGTTCTTGAGAGCTATCGCCCTGAAATGGCTGGCAAAAACGTCTTGCTCGAAACAGACTTTGATTCAGTAGAGGCATGCGTTGCCACCTCGCAAATTCAATCCATCGTGTCATCTCTAATAGAAAATGCACTTGAACCAATGACACATGGCGGTGAAATCTCAGTCACACTAATCGACGGCAAGTACCAATGGGAACTTGAGGTCGCCGATTCTTTGGGCATGACCCTTGGTAGCGTTGAGACCGCAGCTCAACCTACCGATAAAATGCTGCCCTTGATCATCCCATTCCCCGAATCAAAACAGCTTAGAGACGCTCACCGGACCGCAATTTCTCAAGGTGCCCAAATCGACACCTGGAATTGCCCGCAAGGCGGAACCGCTCATGTTCTCACCGTCCCGCGACGACACAAAAACGAAAACCAGGAAAACTGGTTTTCGAAATTTTAAACTAATGAGTCCCTGACGCACTTGAGTAACCTCCAACCTACTGACAATCTGATGGACACCAAGCCAATCACAATCGAAACCGTAATCAGATTCGCCAAACAGCGGCGCATCCGGGCACTCTCTGTCGGCATTATCATGCTCGCTACCCTCGCTGCATTTCAAGTCAAACAACAGACGAGCGAATCACGTTTATGCGAACTTTACCCCAATGCTAAATTGACCGAAGGCGAATTATATCGCCTTGAATTCGCCCTAATCCGTGAAGGTCTCGAAGAATTTGAAACAAACACCGAAGGCAAGCTATTGGTTCCAACCAACAAACGACTTGAATACATCAAGGCGATTGCAAGGCAAAACGAAGAACCTGTGGACTACCGGAAATCAGATGACAATAACAAGGCAGCCCCGAGCATCTTTCTACCAAAGTCCGCACGCGATGCTATAACGCTCGAAACCAAGAAAAAGAAAATTGAGAAGACTATTCTTAGATTGCCATACATCGTAGAGGCAAGCTTTGAAATGGACCAACCAATCGGATTTTCAGCCTTTCAAAAACAACAGAACCGAGCCGCCATTTCTCTTGCCACCAAAGACAATCTTCCACTCACAGAAGAACGTGCAAAAACGATCAAGGCGATCATTCAAGTCGCAGCCGGCGTCGATCTAAAAGACATTGTCATGATCGACCTTAAAACAGGGCTGATTCATAACGAACCCCAGTCACCCAACACCAACAACTCCCCCCAAGTCGCCACTGATATTTCCGAAGTACAGCGTTTTTGTGAAACTCAAATCAACCAGGCGCTTGCCATGTATCCGGAAATCAAAGCAACCGTAGCCGTCAGAATTAATAAGGACATTTCCAATTCCGCTATAGACCAACAAGTAGTAGAAAATCAGCCACAAGGATTGAATTCTCGCAAATCCTCATTTCTTCAGGCTGGAGCTAACGACGTGATAAAACTTGAAACCGCTGTCTATCCAAAGCCAACTGGTGAAATACAAACGGATTCAACACAAGAGACAATGACTAAAGTCGTTTCGATTTCCATCGATGTTCCCGAGAAACTGATCACCGAACGCACCCAATCCTCGCCAACTCAACTTACTCCGAGTGCTCAAAATTCTGGCAACTTGAATCAAGACGCGTTCAACACTCAGTTTAAAAAACTCCAATCCGAAATATCCCAGAAGGTCGAATCATCCCTTTTATCTACACCCGACCTAAAATGCGATGAATCAATCGCTTTTAACTTGATTCCAGCAACCACAACTTCGACAGTCCCCTTGGATGTGAGACTTAAAAAAATCGCCGCAGAGAACTGGCCATCGGGAATTGTCTTACTGGTAGGTTTGATACTTTTGGTATCTATTTCACGAGGGTCAGATCCGCTTCCACTGGCCGACAACTCCCAATTCTCAGGAAGTAGCCAGCACTCCAGTACAATTCCTGTAAGTGCTTCCGAATCTTCATCCGATTCAGAAACTCGACTAACGCAATTGATTGAAAAAGATCCAGATGCGGCAGCAAGAGTTATTGAGTCCTGGATACGAGACGCTGCCTAAACAAAACGCCACGTTGCATCACTTTCGGTCAACCGCAAAGCGAAAAGTGCTTTCCCGAGTTTAGCAAATGCTAGCGTCAATTGACCTTGCGAGGCTCGGTAAATTCCGCGAAAAGTCTTGCCCGTGATCCTCTGGAGAGATTGAGCGAGGCCCAGGCGATCATGCTGATTTTTTACGTGCGTCTTTAGAAGATTATTCCACACCGACCTGTAATCGTTATCGTCCGACAAGGCCTCTGAGATGAGACAAATTTTCAAATTCAACAAAACAGTTTTGTCTCTCGGTAGATCCGTTAGAGCTTGCGGCTTACTTGCCTGCCTCCTGGTTTTATTGTCTACATGGATACTGCCTGACAGTTGTAGTTTTGCACAAACTAACTTCCAAAATGGGGCGGCAAAAATACCTGTGGAAGCGGATACTTTTAAAATAGAATTCCCGGAGTTTGACGACGACGAGTGGGATGGGACTAATCAAACAAACCACACTGCAGATCCCGCGCTCCCTCCAAAACCCGATCCAATTGTCACAATACCGCCCGCCAAGAACGAGCAAGATTCAACTGTTACAAAACTATCAAGTTTTGGAACTGCATTCACAGATGTTGAATCCTGGATTGGAAAATTCAAAAGACTGACCGCCTCTTCCGACGTTGGAAGGATGCTCGGCAGCCTTGCCCTGGTACTCGGCCTTTACTTCGGATTCGTTTGGATCATGCGAAAACTAAGCCCGTCCGGCAATCAAAACCTACCCCGAGAAGTCCTTGAGCTGATGGGGCAAATCCCTTTCGGTCCTAAGCGGCACCTGCAACTAATTCGCTTGGGCAGCAAACTCTTATTAATTATCAATAGCGCAGAAGGCTCCCAGGCAATTGGGGAAATCACTGACCCAAATGAAGTTGAGTACCTGGTCGCGTTATGCAGCGGCCGCCGACATCCTTTTCAACCGAAAATGAGACCTGCCCCTGCGGCCAACGCGCCCTCGCCTCCTTCGCCACCGTCTCCACCAGCCCAACCCCAGGCTCAGCAACAAAACAACCTTGCCAATATCCTCCGGACGCTTGACCTGTCTGGCCATTCAAACAACTCGGTATTCGAAGCCTAATCAGTAATATTTTTTAATTGTTGACCTTGCACACTTATCATTCAAAAACGATTCCTGAAACTGCCTTACTGCGGTGCTGCGCAATAATCGTGTTAAGCATTGGGTTTTTTATTAACACCCAGTCCGTTTCAGCGCAATTGTCAATCACAGAAACGCCTCCGCATACTAACCTCGATTCCACCGGTATTGATGCTGAGAAGCCCGGTTCAGAATTAACCAGCGTTCAAGATTCTCAAACGCAAACAGCTACAGACCAGCTGCCCCGCGAGGTGAGGAATCAACTTGGATTAGCAGATAATTCCTCTTCCAGCACACCTGCACAGACTCCTTCACCTGAAACCACCCCTGCTTCCGACCAACCTTCGCTTACTGCTTTTCTATCTTCACCGACTGACCAACTCACATCTCCTACAGGTTTGACTTCATCGATTAAGGTTGCTCTGATTCTGGCAACTTTAAGTCTAGCGCCTGCGATTGTCTTAATGACCACCTGCTATGTAAGAGTAATTGTGGTTTTGACCCTGCTCAAACAGGCATTTGGCGCACAACAATTACCACCAACTCAAGTTTTGACAGCTCTTTCACTGTTCGTAACGTTGTTGATCATGACCCCTGTGTGGACCGAAGTAAAACAGGAAGCAATCGATCCGTATACACAAACAGAAAACGGCATCAGTTGGGAAGAAGCGTGGACCCGCGGCATCGCGCCGGTGAAAACTTTCATGGCCAACCAAATTGAAGCGGCTGGAAACGCGGAATCGATTGCGGTGTTTTATAAATACGTACCGGAATACTCCGAGGCAGCACCCTCCAGCGCGCAAGATGTCCCAATCAATGTCCTGCTACCTGCCTTTATGGTTAGTGAACTCAAAGTGGCGTTCTTACTTGGATTTCAAATCTTCCTGCCGTTTTTAGTTCTCGACTTAGTTGTATCTTCCGTCACTGTTTCCACCGGGATGCTAATGCTGCCTCCTACCATGGTTAGCTTTCCTCTGAAATTGATACTGTTTGTATTGGTTGACGGCTGGAATCTGGTTGTCGGAATGTTACTGCAGAGCTTCATTCCAATCACCTGACCTAGGTCAACAAGAAAACAAATTCCCCTCCGTCCTTCCGTCTAATTACGCGATCTCACTGGATCACAAGATGAACCCCGAAGATGCAATCGATTTCAGTCGCGAAGCCATGAAAACATGCATGCTAGTGGGAGGCCCGATCCTCGTAACAAGCCTGCTCGTCGGCTTAATCATTGGCATCATTCAGACCATGACTCAGGTTCAGGATCAAACCGTGTCGTTCGTTCCCAAAATCCTCATACTGGTTGCCGTGATTGGGATCTGCCTCCCCTGGCTTACCGAACGCATGACTGACTTTGCTCGGCTCTCATTTGAAAAACCAATGACTCAATGGTCCAATTCGCCACCCCCCACTCTATTCGCCAAGACTTCAGCATTAGAAGCGGAACGCAACCCCATCGACCACGCCGCTGATACAATTGCGACAAAAGACGCCACCAATCAGGATGCCACTCATCCACAGCCGGACAATTCTATCTTCTCGCTAATCGGGAAATTCCAAAAGCTTGAGCAATCGCCGTCGACACAGACCGAAGGCAACTCGCCCGCCCCCTCCGGCGCCTCCAACAACCCATTCTCACTACCTCATTATCGCGTATCCAAAATACCCCGGACTGAAAAAGGCGGGTAACGATGGATTCGGCATTGATCTTTTTCCTTGCGTTCTCCCGGGTTGCATCATTAGTGATGACCGCCCCGATATTCGGCAGTCGAGCGGTACCACTCAAGATTCGACTCGGAATTGCAGTGCTTTTAAGCCTGACTGCATTCCCGTTGATCATTCCACCCGAATTCGAACCAACCAATCTTGAGAGTCTCTTCTCTGCAATCTTCTGTGAAGTTGTGATTGGCTCACTGTTAGGATTGGGAGTCATGATCATGTTTTCAGCTGCTCAATTTGCTGGAACCGTTATTGGCCAAATGGCTGGAATTCAAATTTCAAATACTCTAGATCCCCAAACTGGCGAAAACTCTTCTACCATCAGCCAAATGTTTGCCGTGCTCTCATTGGCTGCATTTGCCTTAGCTGGCGGCCCTGAATTAGTCGTCTCAGCACTTCTTGATACCTTTATTTACCTGCCACTTGGGACCGAATTGGCACCCCATCGGGTAAGCGAAATTTTAGTCACGCTTTTACAACAAAGCTTCATACTAACACTTCGCGGTGTTGCCCCTGCAGTTGCCGCAATGCTTATCGCAACCATCGTAATAGGGTTCGTCAGCCGAACTTACCCGCAGATGAATCTCTTAGGCATGGGGCTCAGCTCCAATCTTATCGTGATGTTTCTCGCTGTGTTTTTGACGTTAGGAGGAAGTGTTTGGCTATTTGTCGACGATCTAGAACACTTCGTTTCGATGATCACAGATTCCATGCAATCTTCGATCAAAGAGGTCGCAAAAAATGAGTGAGTCAGTCCAAGACCGAATCCACCAGGCAACCCCCGGCCGTCGGCAACAGGCACGACAGGATGGCGATGTCGTCAAAAGCCACGAACTGGCAGCCGCCGTCCAGATGCTGGGCGCGATTGCGATCACTTATTACCTGCTTGGCAATGTAAGCCACTGGATTCGCAACTGGACTACTGAAACCTGGACAATGGCTCCCGGTAACCTCAGCATGTCCAGTCAAGATTTCACGGAACAGATCCAACACACAATCCTGGGGGTTGTTACGCAACTCGCGCCACTGTTGTGCCTTTTAGTTGTTGTTGGAGTGATTTCCCACTGGATTCAATCTGGACCACTCTTATTACCCAAACGAGTCTCCCTTGATCCGACACGATTAGCTTCCGGCACCTGGAGAAACATCTTTTCCATCAGTGGCCTTTTTACAATTATCACCGGGGTACCCAAAACAATTCTCGCGGGAATCGCGGGTGGAACGAGCGTTTGGATTCAACAAGATAGTTTTTTTCAGTTGGCAAATCTGCCAATCGATTTAATGGCGTCCAAAATGTTTGGTCTCGTAATGAGTGTCTCGCTGCACGTCGCAATTACGCTTTTGTTTGCATCAATCTTTGACTTTTTCATGAAATTTGTCAGCCATGAAAATCGGCTAAAAATGACCGACCAACAATTGCGGGACGAAATGAGAATGCAAAACGGCGATCCTCAGATTCATCGGCGGAGACAGGAATTGAGCCGTTTAAGATGAACTCCCTAAAACAACTGCCTTCCTAGCAATAACGCGATTGGCTCAGCCCGCACTCTGACCAGACGGACTTGAATATCCAAACACATCCATATAGCGATGCCAGTTGTTATCAATTTCAAGTTCAAGCGAAGGCTCAAGCGTAAACGGATTTTTCTGATGGTTCTTTTTACGTTCGAAATACTCGACCAATGCCGGCTCTAACTCCCCAAATCCATCCATCTCAAGCTGATCATAAACTCGTTCCATCTCGGAAATCGGCTGGGTTGTGAGAGTTTCAAAATTCACTTCAACCAATTGATTTTTGGGAATTGAGTCACGTTGGTTGAAGTACGCCGAATACATCAAATCCTTGCATTCGAAAATATAATTTTTGAGCCAAGTATCATCGTATCTTGGAATCTGAAAACCCTGAAGTGAATCCAAGAGTTTCCAAAGCCTCATCGTGGAAGGCACCAACTTGTGCGGATGCCGCGCCATATGCACAAACTTCGCCCCCGGAAACCACTCGACCAACTGCTCTAAACGCCCAGTATGAGGCGGTGACTTCAGGACCAATTGGGAATCATATCTAACGGTAAGCGCCTTGAGAAAATAATTCATTGCCCCATGCAATTTTTCCTGCACCTCGTGATCGGCATCGGATAATTTTAGATTCAGATGCTCTCGACTCGGCTGGTTGGGAAACGCAATTCTTCGGTATGGAGTTGGCGCGCCATAAGCACACAACGCGAAATCGTCTTCTTGAGGGGACCCAACACCCATCGACATGTTGTCCATAGGTCGTTGCCGGGGCATCAGCAATTTTAAAAACGGGTAAAAAAAGAATCGAGATGCAAGAAAGTGATTGGGAATAAACGCATCAAAATTAGTTGGGAATGCTAAACGCGAATCCATTGACATTAACTCATGCATCAATGTCGTACCTGATCGCCAGTGACCGATAATAAAAACTGGCGGCTTTTTTAACTGAACCGACTCGATTACATTCCCGTGAGTGACATCCTGAACCTGAGCCAGAATCGAATTCATCAACGCACACCCGCCACCCAAAGCAAACATTGGATACCTTAACGGATGGATCTTAAACCGGTTTTCTTTCATCAACCGCAGGTAGTCGCCTAGCCGCATTCCATTCCAAAACCTTGGTGCCCAGGGCGGATACCAATTAGGTTTCGGTTTTGATTTCGTTGATGTATTTGACATGGCCGTGCCGTGTTTATCCCTTTACCAGACGCTCATCGCAACCACTCCACCACTAACGAAAGTAAATCACATTAACAAAACGATCTACTCCTGCATCAAGCTGCTTTCCCCAACGCTTCCCCAACTTCGTTGACTGGCGTGATTTTACCCTTGGGAGTCGTTAGATCAAACAGCCCAAAAATTTCGTTGCGTGATAATCCGCGCTTTGCAGGTGCATCACCGTCCGACAAAATTTCTCGAAACAACTCGCGCTTTTCTTCCAAAATCTGATGGATTCGCTGTTCGATTGTACCCGCCATGATCATCCTGGTAATTGTCACACTTCCCGCTGCCCCAATTCGATGAGCTCGATTAATCGCCTGATCTTCGATTGCCGGATTCCACCAACGGTCAAACAAAAATACGTAACGGCAAAACTGGAGATTTAAACCAACAGCTCCCGCTCCGTAACTCATCAGAAGAACCTTGCGGTCTGGATTTTCCTTGAATTCTTTTAAAATCGGATCTCGTTGCTTAGAAGGAATCCGTCCGTGGTATTCAAGCGGCTTGTGAACCGTCAATTGCTTACCAATAACCTCCAGGGAATCCACCCACTGACTAAATACAATTGCCTTCTGACCGCTTGCAGCTACCTCTTCCATATCCGCTTTGAGACGCTCTATCTTGCTACTCATACCAGTGGCAGGATCAAAATTACAGATCTGCTTCAATCGTAAAACTAATTCGAAGACATGTTTAATCGTTAATTCATCCCCCATGTCATTGAGCCTCAGAACTCCATCCTTTTCTGCGCCGTCGTAACTAATTTGCTGCTCCGGTGAAAGTTCCAATTCCGCATCACGCATCAATCGTGGGGGCATGTCTTTCATGACCACATCTTTGGTGCGGCGAAGAATCAGATCCTTTACCCGCCCCCGCATCTCCCGAGCCGTCATCCCGCTCGACACAGCTCCCTTGGCTGCAAATTCGCAAATCCCTACGAGATCCTCCACGCCATTTTCGATCGGGGTACCGGTCAATGCCCAACTTCTTTTCCGATTGATCCGGTGCACAACCTCGCTCGTCGCATTCGCCTTATTCTTAATCCGTTGAGCTTCATCAAGAATCACTAAATCGTATTCGTTTTCCGGAGCTGTGACCAAGGCTTCGTCACGTGTCAAAAGCTCATAATTTGCCAGCTTGACCATCGCGGACTCAGTTTTCCAATGCCAGGCACGCTGATGCTGGTTCCCTTTGATGGCGGCAACGGTGATCTCAGGTGCCCAGGACTTAAACTCTCGCTGCCAATTGGTCACCAATGGCTTCGGGCAAATAATCAAGACGCTCTTAATGAACCCGGCCCGGAGTAACATTCGGACGGTTGCAATCGTCTGCATTGTCTTACCCAACCCCATTTCGTCAGCCAGAATTGCACTATTGCGAGGGAACAAGAATGCAATTCCCGCATACTGAAATGGAAACGGCTCAAATGGAAACTCCATTGTCTTACCGTCGAGGAGATTTTCCAACGGAGGTTGTAACAGATAAAACAAGCGATCTTCCAGCTTGATGACATCCGCCGGCGCCTTCATGCGGGTTCTCGTGGCTGCCTTTTTTTCTTTTCGCTTTACGCCCGACTTACTTTCTTCACTTACCGAATCCTGTGAGACTTCCGGCGCGTAAGGATCAAAAAGATCCGCAGCGATAGACGACTGTTTACCACGCTTCGCCGGTCCGGTCTCCGAAAAATAATAACTGCTGGTTTTAATTCGGCGACCTTTGAATCTGGCAGAAACGACCAGAGGCCTATTAGGTGACTCCGCCTTCCAGCAGCTTAAAAGATCTGGCAACTGAGTTTCTATCGCATCGTTCCACGAAGTCGTATCCAAAACAATAGGGTTTATTTTAGGTAGACCAGCATCGGTTCGAATCACTTGATTCCGCGGACTATCCAATGAAGAATTTTGGATGTTTAGCGATTCGGTTAATTTAAAATATTGATCCATCGAAACCGCTTCTTAAGATTTGAGAGAAACCTGGTCACGCCGCGCGAAGCACGGAATGAGCCTCCTCAATTGCCTGCCGGATTCTTTCGAATGGCTCGTCGAGTGGCAGTCGACTAGCAAACTCGTGTACACCCTTCGAGATTGCAGTCGCTTGCGTTCCACGGTGATTGACGCAGTAGACTGACTGCCCGGAGAGATCAAAATGCTCCAACCCGGAACCGTCAAACTCCGATTTGGAATCAACCGGTTCTGCAAAAACCAACGGATTATCAATCAACTCAGTTAGCGGTAACATCTCCGAACGGTCCGTCAGGAATACTGACGGTCGCTCGCGTGCTTTATCAATTAACGCCATTCCGATCTGATCAGAAAATAGAAAACCGCTATAGGTTTCACCGTACATGATCTGCTGGGCACGATTAGTTGCCACCGGCGCGGTGCAATGGAATTCAATCGGTCTTCCAATTCTTGAAACAACCAATAATCCGCCGCAATGCCCTATTGAAGGCAACTCAACAACGGTCATAAAACCGAATGTTTGAAGTGAATGGGTAGTCGCTTGGGTCAAAAGCTCTGTCCTTATGAATTATCCAAATTCATGCTGCAAAAATGAATTTCAATCGAAATTCGACGCATACAGAATTTGTTTTTTTGTCAACAACCAAAATATTTTTTTTCGTCAAATACCTGCTCTTAAAACTTTGGTCGGCGCGTGAACGCTCTTGTGACATCGGTTGATTCGGGTTTTTCACTTTAGATTACCAACGTCTTACCGAGGGCTTACTCCAAACCGAATTAATGGCACACATAGATTCTCTTAACAGCTCAATGAAAAACTTTTCGGGTCAGTCTATTTTTTCACTCAAGTGATTTTTCAAAAAGAATGAATACTCAAGCAAAAGCTCGACACTTTCCATGGCGCGGTTTATACTGTTTAGGTATTCATAAAAAACTTCCCGGAGTGTTGATCATATGCCTCACGATTCACAAGATATTTCCCCAGTTTTCCGGATTGACGTCGCCCAAAGTGCTAGCGATTCTGCCACCCCTCATTCGGGAGCAGCTCAAAATGATCTCGCGGCAATTCTTCAGCAACTTGTGGCCGGTCAGGACCGCCAGAATGAACTGATGGAAGAAATGATCGACCAAATGCACGCCAGTCAACGTCAACGCTCGAATGAGCTATCCCAGTGGAAGGACGCGAATCCCCTGCTGGCTCGACGCTGCCGCGCGGCCGCCGAGGCACTATCGCAAGTTCAAACAGAGTTCTTGCAAACACTGACGATTGATGTCAACGATAACCATGAAGAAATGATGGACAGCGAATTCGTTTTGAACGAGTTTGTAGATCGTTACGGGCCACGGCTCGCTCACCTCAACGGAGTTTTACAACTGCTCTCGCAATTGAGCCTACACCCTGGTGATAACCACTAAAAAATAACTACCTCCAAGGTAGCCATTCCAATGCAAATCACGCCTCTGCCGGACCGGTTGAGGCTTTTTTTGTATAAAAGAAAACTGGCAGCCCTAAAGTTAGAAATGCAAAGAGATAGAGCGTTTTGATAGCGGCCTGATTCTGCCCACCCAGGGATAACAATTCCAACCCAGATTTTTCATTTTTGAGCCGAGGATTTTGATGCACGGCGAATTGGTTCACACCATCACTTCTGATTTCGTACGGCTCCATGGATTTTACCGCGAGTCGACGAAAACGCTTTTAACCAATGCGGAAACCGGCGCGATCAACGCCGCCATTTTGACGCATGGACTCGGCGGGAACTTTTATTCGTCTAGACTTTTATTCCATCTAGCAGAAGTCTTTGAATCCATTGGCATCCATGTCGTCATCGCCAATACACGTGGCCATGACATGATCAACTCTTCCACATGGGCCGGAAAGACACGCTCCGTAGGCGCGGCCTTCGAGGACGTCGCAGACTCCAAAATGGACATCAACGCATGGGCAGACTTTCTAGTCAAACGCGGCCATACCAACATCGCCGCTGTTGGGCACTCACTTGGGGCCATTAAATCTATTTATTCCCAGGCCTTTGCAGCGCACCCAAATATCAAGAACATCATCGCGTTATCAGCGACTAGGCTTAGCTATGCCAAACTAAGCGACTCCCCTCGTGGTGAGTTGTTTCGAGAGACAATAAATAAATGTGAATCACTGATCCAACAGAAGCAAGCACACAATCCAATTCAGGTACCGTTTCCATTTCCTACCTGGATGAGCCCTCAAGGTTACCTCGATAAATATGGGCCGTCAGAGTCTTTCAATTGGCTCGATTTTATCGATCGCATTGAAATTCCCACTCTGATGCTTTTCGGCGAGAAAGAGCTCAATGAAAACGTTGCTTTTGAAGGCCTGCGGGATGATCTCGCACTTTTAACAGCTGGCTGGAACTCTTTGACGATTCACGAAATCGAAGAAGCCGACCATTTTTACACTTCTAGATTTAACGAAGTGGGTGAAAATATCGTTCGCTGGTTGGCTTGAACAGCAACGCTTCCTTCCAAAGGAGGGCCGAGCAAAATAGATCTTACCCACATCGCCGCTAAAGGACTGCCTGCTCATCAGACGAGCCATCTTCAGAAAGCTCGTCAGCATCGGGAACACTTTGCCTTAACCGGACAATGGTCGTTACCCAACAGGACAAAATAACGAAAGGCATCCCCATCATGAACAGGATACTCATCGCATAAGCTGCCGCAGAACCATCGGCGTGCAGGCCATCTTTGCAGGTGGGGCAGCCAAGTAAACTACCAGAAAATATCAGCTGCAGAACCAAAATCTGACACGCACAACCGGCGATCCGTGAGAATCGTCCTAGATTTAAGTCGCCCATCTCATCCACCCTGCAAGCTCAAATAATTCAATCGGGAATGCTAACTACCGTTTCTCTACTGCCCATAATAAGGTTGCAGCATTAAATAGCAAATCGGCCCGGTCAGCGCGACATACAGCCAAACTGGAAAGACCATTTTCGCCATTTTACGATGCTTTTCAAACTGATTGGTGAATCCATAAATCCACGTTTGCAGAATAAATGGAAGGCTTAACGCTGCCAAAACAATATGACTGATCAGTAAAACAAAGTACACAGTTTTTGCGAACCCCTCGCCGCCAAATTTGGTTTCTTCGTTGGTAAAATGGTAAGCAACGTAGCACAGAAGAAACAGCGCCGAACAAACCATCGCCGCTGAGATCGATAATCGGTGCAGCTGAATCTTCTTCTGTTTAACAAAGACCAATGCCAAAATTAGAAACAGAGCAACCAGACAATTCAATCCAGCATGCACCATCGGCAAAAACTCCAGAGTCACGCCATCGGGCAAAGGAATTTTCGCAGGACTTCTCATCAGACCCACCAAACCCCAGACTGCGACAGTCACAACCCAACTGACGATCGTTAGCTTTTTACCAAGCGCCGGGTTTGATTCCAGCTTAAAAAACTCTTCTCCACTCATTCTTGTTCCTTAGGTTTCACTAATACTTCTGTTTCGCCACCGCGAACGTTGGGCCGATCTTCACCTTCAAGCACTTTAACCAACTTGATCATCTCCATCTCGTCAGCAGCATTTTCCCAATCAAACTTCCCGCGAACTTGGCCCCACCGGTCAACAACATACAGCAGTGACGAGTGATGCTCCCCGCCCGAATCCGCCTTGAAAAACTCACTTCCAATCCTCTTAATCAACACCGGATTCCCCGTCAAAAACAGCCAGTCCTCAGGGTCGGCCCCAAGCGTATCGGCATATTCCCGGAGATGCTCCACTGTGTCTCGCGCAGGATCAGTTGTAATACTAACAATCCGGGGACAATCCTCCCCAAGCCGTTTTTGCAAATTGCGAAGGTACTGATTCTGAGCCTTGCAGACGCCCGGACAGTTACTGAAAAAGAAATTGGCAATCCAGACCTCACCGGTCAAATCGCGAGAAAAGAACTTTTTACCCGTCCGTTCGGTCAGAAAAAAATCACGAACCCAGCGGATATCGTTTAGCTCTGCCCGCTCGACTCCGGCTAGAACATTTCTAGTTTCTACTTTTTCGCCGAGTGGCGGCTTCGTCTCCGCAGCAACTTCTTTTGCGACTTTGATAAACCGCTTCATATCGTAGGGCTGATCCCATTTAAACCGATCGCGATAACGTCCCCATTTGTCCACCAAAAGAATATTATCGGTATGGGTCTCAGGATTCACTGGAACATTGAACATGTTCTCACCAATTTCTACTAACTGGTAATTCTGTCCAGTTAGAAATGCCCAACGATCAGGCTTCGCCCCGAATCCCTCCGCATACTTATTCAAAACTTCAGGAGTATCATTTTTCGGGTCGACTGTCAGCGTCAAGAAACGGACATCAGTTCCCTTTAATGCTGAATTCACACGGTCTATCTCTTTATTCAGATCCATACAAAAAGTCGGACAGCTTGCAAAAAAGAAACTGACAACGTAAGCCTGGCCTGCGAGATCCGCCGAATCAAACTTATTCCCATCCTGATCAATAAGTTCAAAACGATCGACACTGGGCAAGTGTTCCCATGGAACCTCGGCAAACGCTCTGCCGTTACTGTCAAGCTGAAGCTTTGTGCTGTCGTTTTCATCCTTATCGACAAACGCTACCGGTGGTTGCTCCTCGGTGCTCCGGTCAATTGACCGGAGATAAATCACTCCCCCAGCGGACAGCACGACTAAAACCCACAGAAACACTCTCACTTGTGCAAACATATTTTTTCGCCACCTGATCTTAGTCTAGTTTTGGAGTCTGAGCGCTGCCTATAACCGTTTCGCTAACCACGGATTCACTGACGATGGGCTTAGGAGCATTCTCCCGGCGATCTTTTGAGTAGGTCATCGTACGAAAGCCAACGTCCGGAACCAGTAACAGAACAAGTAAAACTCCCATGATCAAAGCTGGAATTGTGAGTACATATTTCCACGCACGCTCCCACCACAGGTGCATAAAAAACAAAATGACCAACAATGCCTTGGCTACTGAAACCATCATCATTGCCGCCCAGCCAACTACCTTATTCTCCATCAAATAGGAGTTGGCGACCCAAAACGAAATCCCCGTCAACACGCACAGCATTAGAAATACAAACACAAAAACCTTTGTGTTTGAATCCTGCGCCGAATTGTGATCGAGGGTGTCTGTTTCAATCATGAATTTAAAATAAGTAAAGCAGAGGGAACAAAAATATCCAAACGATATCGACGAAATGCCAGTACAAACCGACGTTCTCCATCAAACCAGCCCGGGAACGATCCAACCGAAACATCAGCAAAACAACAAAAGCGACGAGGCCTCCTAATACATGCAACGCATGAAAACCGGTCATCAAAAAATAGGTATTCGCCCACGTGTTACCGCTTGGAATCACCATCGGAAGTCTGAGATGAAAATGTTCATTAAGCCCGTCATGAATTTCATTAAACTGATCATAGGCAGCAACCCGGTTTTCTAAAGGTGCGAGCAGGTCAACGACCTCGGTTGCCCTCGTCGCAGCCGTCTTCGATTTTTCAGTCGCGGTCGCTAACCTACTTTCGATGTCTGCCTTTTTTTCCTCATCCTGCTCACCTTCGAGCTCTCCCGACAACGCATTGACGGTTGCTTGCAGCTCCCGGACTTCCTCGTCAACGATCTCCTGCTGCCCCATCAATTCAGCGATTTGATTTTTGACATCAGCAGTTTCGCTCGCCAGATAGGCGTCCACTCTTGGGTTGGGACCGCGAGGATTAATTTGGTGAGCCAGACTTTCGAGAGCTAACTCTCTCATTATCGGGCTCTCAGCTTCACCAACCGTTTTCTGAGTCCATTGAACCAACCCTGCTCGAATTAGGACTAGGTTATCCAAACCGCCGCTGTGACTGTGCTCCGCTGCGGAGTTGGAAACGAGGGCGGTTTTCGATTTTTCGATGCTTAAGATCTCAGCATCTAAATTCGCCTTTACCGCAGAGAGATAATTTAAATCAGCGCGATCGTAAAGCAAACTTCGCGGGGTCCCGGGGTGGATGCCGTGTTCGAACTTCGAGTTATATTCATACGCCTTGATTCCAAGAAAAACGCAACCAAGAACAAACGTAGCAAGTAACCAGGTCTTTGCCTTGCTGGGCAAGTTCTGCTTCGCCGCCTCCATCCCAAACACAATCGTCACACTGGAACAGATTAAAACGAACGTGTTAACAGCACCTAGCCATTCAAGAACACGGACATCCTTGGGTGTCGGCCAACTTCCTTCTGGCGCCCCAAAACGAAGCACAATGTAGGTACCTATCAAGGCCGTAAAAAACATTATTTCTGTCGACAGAAATAGCCAGACGGCAAGTTTACCTTTGGGCACAGGCACCGCAGGCTGATACTTCAATTTAATATGCCCATGCGAACCCTCATCCCCGGCACCTTTGGCGGTGCTTGTTGCTTCGGACGGATTCACTTTTGAATTCATTATTCTATTAAAATCTGAGGTCTAAATTTCACAAACTCGACATGTCTTGAGCATACAATCCGAAACACTAGGTCAAACAAGCAAGAATCAAAACCAGCATATAAGCCGGAAGGTATAGCAATGAAGCACGCAGCAACTGTCTAGCCACCGGATCACTACGATCGAGACGAAATGCCCAGGCAGCTTTGAAGTAATAAGCCCCCAGCAACAAAGCGGCGATTGCGAAAATCCAAATATGCACCTGCGTCCTCAAAGCCAGAATCGGAAGTAGACTGACGGCAATGAGCATCGCCGCTGTGACTACCGATTTCACACCTGCGACTCGACCAGTTGGCTCGGTGACTGTAATCATTTTCAACCCACCCTTGCGGTACTGATCACGGTACATCCATGCGATCGCCATAAAATGGGGAAACTGCCAGAGCACTAACACAGCAAAGAAAGACCAACACACCAAGCCAACAGTTTCGGTGGCTGCCAGTGAGCCCATAATAATGGGCATCGCTCCCGCGATGGCGCCAATCTCTGTGTTGAGCGGTGTCTTGAGTTTTAGTGGCGTGTAAATCACAACGTAAAGCAACCAATTCGCAACACCACAAACCGCCGTCTGCCAGTTTACCATCCCGTATAGAAACGCGACCCCTACACCAAACGTCACGGCCACAAACATTGCAACCTCTGTAGATGACAATCGCTGAGAGGGCAGGGGACGTGAGGCAGTTCTGGGCATCAGAAAATCAGTGTACCGCTCAAGGTACATATTCATGGCATTGCCACTCGAAGCAATCATCAACATCCCTACCAAAGCACCGAACATTGTGCCGATGCCCATTGTCTGGTCCGCAAAATGCGCAGCCAGCACGGCCGCAACCGCGAATGTGATTAATACCATTACCGAAATTCGCAATTTCGTCAGCGCTACATAGGTTTGCAACCTAGTGGTTTCTTTGGCCGTCGTGATTTCTGGGTTGGTTGACATTGCTGACATGCGAGTTAACTCGTCTTTTCAGAGTTTTGTGGGATGTAAAATGAATTGAGTTCGCTCAACTCGTTTCGGTTTGTGGGAAAAAATCGCATTCTGTGGACGGATGACTATATTCGTAAGGGCCTCGGCGAACGATGGGCTGGACGTCAAAATTTCCGTGCGGCGGTGGACTAACGGTCGTCCACTCCAGCGTATTTGCATTCCAGGGATTGCGGCCGGCTTTCGCCCCAAAAAACATACTGCTGAAAAAATTAGCTACAAAGATAAGTTGTGTCAGGCCCATTCCGATCGCACAGATCGTCATGAACTGGTTAAGCGGCAACAGATCCTTAAGCCCCTCGTAAATGTAAGGGTCAGCTACGCGTCGAGGCATTCGACTTAGAAAATGCATCGGGAAAAATGTGCCATTCAAAAAAACAAAGGTCAGAAAGAAATGAATCTTTCCTAACTTTTCATTCATCATTCGACCGAACATTTTCGGAAACCAAAAATAGATTGCCCCGAGGACACCCAATACGCTACTGGCGAACAGGACGTAGTGAAGGTGAGCGACGATGTAGTAAGTGTCATGAATCACGATATCCACCGGCGGTGCCGACATCACAATTCCGGACAATCCTCCGATCACGAACATGGAAACGAACCCGACACAAAACAACATCGGGGTCGTCAGTTGCAGTTTCCCGCCCCACAAGGTTCCGATCCAGTTAAAAACTTTGATCCCACTGGGCAAGGCAATTAACATCGTCGAAACCATAAAACTCATGGCCAACGTATGATTCATGCCGGAGATAAACATGTGATGACCCCAGACGATAAAACCAAGCCCGGCGATTGCGGTAATGGAGTACACCATCGGCCGGTATCCGAAGAGCGGTTTTCTTGAGAAGCAAGAGATAATATCAGAGACCATTCCCATCGCCGGTAGAATCATGATATAGACCGCAGGATGCGAGTAGAACCAGAACAAGTGTTGCCAAAGCAATACTTGCCCACCGCCACTGGTCGCAACACCATTGTTAACTGCAATGTTCTCCGGTAGAAAAAAGCCGGTCATTAACAACCGATCTGACAACTGCATAAGCAGGGCCGCAGTCAAAACAGGCAGTGCAAAGGCTTGCATGATTGCCGTGATAAACATCCCCCAAACGGTCATTGGCATTCGAAACATTGTCATGCCCGGTGCCCGCATTTGAATAATCGTCGTCAGGTAATTGATCGATCCCATCATGGATGAAATTCCAACAAAGACCATCGCCAACAGCCATAACGACTGTGCATCCCCCTGAAACACGCTCAACGGCGGGTAGGAAGTCCAACCCGCTGCAGCACCGTATTCGGGCATGAAAAAGCTGAGGATGATACAGACGAATGCGGGCCACATGAACCAGTAACTCATCATGTTTAATCGCGGGAATGCCATATCCTCACCACCGACCATCAACGAAATCAAGTAGTTTCCAAACGCCCCCGCAAGAATTGGAATGATCACGAAAAAAATCATGATTGTCGCATGCATCGTGAACAACATATTGTAGAAACCGGGCGACATTTGCCCTCCCGATTCAGCAAACAGCATATGTCCAAAAATTGGCATATCCGACCAGGGCCATGCCAATTGCCAGCGAACCGCTAACGCTAGAAATCCACCTACAAAAAACCAAATCAATGATGAAAAAAGAAACTGTAGGCCAATGACCTTATGATCTGTTGCAAAAACGTAGGTCCAGACAAACCGGGAAACAACATTCCCCTTTGGTTCCGGTGTAATCGAATTTTCAACAGTAACTTCTGCCATTTACAGATCCAACCCAATCAAATTCTCAATTAATCTTTAATTTCAACAGTGGTCTGGCAACATTCGACAATTTCGCAGAAAACGACTTATTCGACTCTCGCAAAAACGCCGCTGGCTCCGCCTCATTTTTGAACTCTGGCGAGTAAGCAGATTTTTGCTCCTCGATCCAGGCATCGAACTGTGCCCGTGAAACAAAATTCAATTTAGCCTTCATCATGTAATGCCCCCAGCCGCATAACTCGGTGCACATAATTTCAATCTCTTTTTCCTCGCGAGCATTGAACCAAACGAACTGGGTCATCCCGGGAACAATATCCTGCTTCAACCTCAACTCAGGAACATAAAAACTGTGAATTACGTCGCGACTCTCCATCTGCAGGACAATTTCTTCACCCGCCGGAAGCACGAGTAGATTCTCCACAAAAATATCATCCTCGGTTTCAACAACCCCATCGTCGCCCGCGTAATAAAACTCCCAGCCAAACCGTTTAGCTTTGACCATGACCATTGGGGGCTTAAAGTCAGTGACTCCGTCGACCGTTACCGTAGGACGATCCATCTTATTTTCAGCCCAGGACTTCATTTGAAAAAATGCGAGAAAGATAAGTATTAGAGCTGGAATCACCGTCCACGTAATCTCCAGTTTGGTGTTGTGAGTGACGTAGAGGGCTTTCTCATTGGAATCTCCCCGATCGCTAAATCGCCACAGTGCCCAACCAATCGTAAACACAGTTCCCGCAAGAATGAACGCCGACAAAAGATGGATGCCATTGAACAGTTGATCGATGGTATCCCCGGCTTGGCTCAAAGACTTTGGCAACCATGCTGACTCTAAAGGCGCAACCCCGTACATCGCCATCAGAACCGAGGCGATTCCCAAAACAGGAACCAGTAGAAATAAAACGCTCCAGAAACGGTTCATTATCTCATCACCTGCTTCTCATTCACAGGCTTTACTGCCCCATTCTTTTTTGAGTCCAGGTAGGGCATCGCCCGGACGTAAGCGACAACTGCCCAAATCTCATCGGAGGTCATGGCAGTGGATGCAGGCATCGGAGTTCCCTCAATGCCGTTCCTCAGTCGCAGATAAAGATCATCCGGATGATCGCCTCCCCGATAATAATGACGAGTCAAGTTCCTCGGTTTCACTGGCCGAGGTGGAAGTGCACCCACCGCAGAAAAATCAGAGTAGGTCGCCGGGTCCTCTGGATCGACCTCCGCAGATTTAATCCAATCGTTCGTCCAATCATCGAAATTGTTTAACTGGCCATCGCCGATTCCAGTGTCTCCGTGGCACTGCATACAATTGCCCTTGGCAAAAAACAATTCCCTGCCTTGCTGAACAAACTCGGAGTGCCCCTCGTGCTTAAGATCAAACTCGGGCGGCGCTGGCTCAATCTTTGTGACTTTCCGCTCAGTCCGGAGCCAACGATCAATGATCCGCTCCTGCAAACCTTCACCAATCACGATATACATCTGCTCTTCGAATTCCTCAATATCGTCGTCCGAGGGTTCTTCCCCGTCTGGTTTGTCAACCAAACTCAGATCAATCAAAGGTTCACCATCCAAGGCTGCCAATTCCCCCAACAGAAAACGCTCAAACTGTCCTCGCATGGTCAGGTATTTGACATACTCGACCAAAGACTGAATCTGCTCCGGCGGCAAGGTCCTAAACGATGGCATCGCCGACCCGGGAATTCCATTGACCAAAATTTCAGTTAAGTCGTGATCGGTAGGTGGTGACCTGAGAGGTGTTGATTTGAACTTGAATTTCCCCAACCGAAAATCGCGAGGATATGGCTCCAGAGACGCAGCGGTATCACCGGCTCCGTTTCCTGTAATCCCGTGACAGTGCGCACAGTGCTCGCGATACAAACCAGAGGCACTCTTCCTTTTATCCACGCGAGTCGGGCCCGCCGACATTCTAAGATTATCAATTGAGATGATATCGTGAGCGGGATCCTCATCGCCAAGAAAGAATGGAAACTTGGGATCATCCGGCGTCCCGAACAGAGCCGTCATGATCGTTCCGATTTCCGTCTTGTATTCCTCAGGAAAATGCTCTCCCTCTGAGAGATGCGTCTTTTCCTGTTTCACCCATTCGACAGAGTTAAATCGAAAAACCGGAGGTTCGGATCTCTCGCAACCTGCCGTTACCAGCAATGCGGAACTGATGATTGTGAGTTGGAAAAACAGTCGAAACACGAAATTTCCAATCTTGGAAGATTGGCCTAACAGTTCGGAGCGGAATGGCGCAAAAATTATCGGTAAAGCAACACTATATTTTGTCTGATTTTGCCAATTTGTCGACCGGACAAATTGTCACAGAACTACTGTAAAACCCGTTCTCAGCCCATTTCCTTAACCTGAGCCACCGGATTCGCCCAAAACAGCGACTCAGCGACTAATCCCACTCCATTTTTTTAATTTCATTATCGAGAGTTTCGGCATTTTTTTGATCAAAAGTCAACGCAGGTGCTACAGTACGCTGATAACAACCAACAAAACTGCCCATTAAAACGATCAACACGATCAGAAAACACGAATTTCGGATCACCATCAAAAAATCCATCCCTTCGAAAACTTGGCCGTTTTAATAAAGCTGTCGGCGTGCCTGGCTTCCAGATTAATAAAAACACCCTTTTGCCAATCGAGGCAAAAGGGTGTCGATTGATTCAGTCTCATACACAAACCCGCCCCGTCCGTGAGATATCCATTCGACCGAGCAAACGGTTGTCAGTCAATCTCTTCTAGAGCGAACCGTGGCATTCACTACTTAGTCAACGCTTCTCCTGGCAACGAAAGAGTACCAAGATCGAGAGTTTCGCCGGATTTAATCGTTGCTTCAATTGTACCGCGCCGATCCGGTTCATACCCTTTTACCTCAATGGTCTTTAGGTAACCTCCCTTTTTATGCCAAAACTGGAACTTCCAGTCGCCCGCAGGAATATTTTCAATCTTAAACTTTCCGTCTTTGTCAGAAATGGACACGTAGGGATTGTCCCGGATTAGAATAATCGCGTCCATCCATTGATGGATGTCACATTTCACCTCACCCGGAATCTTATCGCTCTCTTCACCCAAGACAATTTCCGACGCCGCATTTTTCACAATGTTGACGTTATGCTCATGCTCCATGGTCGCAATGCGACAGTTGTGCCCGACGTTATCACTGTTCTTGAGTATTAAAGTTTGACCCGGCCTGGCAAAACTGGCCTTGGGGACAAACCGGCACTTAACGTTGTCCAGTGTCAACTTAACTTCTTTTTGAGCATCATAAGACGGGTGATAAGTATCCGGAGTATCTGCTCCCCGCCCGGTATACATCATTACGTAGACATCACGGAGCTGGTTCTTGTCATTGACGACAACACCATCATCGAGTGGGATTTTCCCGTCGACCAAGCAAACCTCTTTGTCCGGATTATCCTTAACATCCTCCGGTTGGTTGACGGGAACATCACCTGAAATGACGATCTGGCCGGTCAAATTACCCCAACCATCCTGTGCCAACGCCACAGAACTCATCGTAACGCATAAAACAAACAACAGTGTGCAGCAAAAAACTCGCTTCATTATCGATTCCTGAATGTGGATTAGGATTTTCTTATATTATTAAGACGCTTAAAGCATCTGTCCTATTGTAACAAAATTGGCCATGGATTTCATGAACTCGACTCGGAAGTCCATTGTTGCCCCTGTCATTCATCTTTCAATCCCTTAAAATCGTTCTTCAGTCAAATGACGCCTGTTTGAAGTCAACCATTTCAAGAAAATCGTAACATCATGAAAGTTCTCGTTGTTGGTAGCGGAGGGCGTGAACACGCCATCGCATGGAAAATATCGCAAAGCCCTCGTGCGGATCGTGTTTTCGTTGCCCCTGGTAATGCCGGTACTGCAAAAGATGTGGAAAACATCGAAATTGCGGCTGACAATATCACCGAACTGGTTAACTTCGCCAAACAAAATGAAATTGGACTTACGGTCGTCGGTCCGGAAATCCCACTCTGCAATGGAATCGTCGACGCTTTTGAAGATGCTGGCTTGAAAGTCTTTGGCCCCTCGCGGGCCGCTGCCCAACTCGAAGGCAGTAAAGTATTTTGCAAAAACGTTCTCCGAGCGGCCGACGTTCCCACCGCTGATTTCCAAGAATTCCACAGCGCTGAACCGGCTGAACGATTCATTAATGAACGATACAGCGAAACACCCGAGGATTGCCCCGTCGTCATCAAAGCAGACGGATTGGCCGCCGGAAAAGGCGCCATTGTCTGCGGCACCCGGGACGAAGCACTTGAAGCAATCGACATCATTGCTCGCCAAAAACAGTTTGGCGATGCCGGCAATAAAATGATCATCGAAGACCGACTTCAGGGAATAGAAGCCAGTATCCTCGCGATTACTGACGGACAAACGATCCTCACACTTCCCCCCGCCGAAGACCACAAACGCGCCCACGACGGAGACACCGGCCCCAACACAGGAGGTATGGGAGCCTACTGTCCAACGCCGTCGATTGACGACAAAACGCTTCGCTGGGTTGAATCAAACGTCCTGGTTCAAACCGTACACGTGATGAAACGAAAACGTAATCCATTCCGCGGCATCTTATATGCCGGCATGATGATGACGCCCCAAGGGCCGAAAGTTCTCGAATACAACGTTCGATTTGGTGACCCCGAATGCCAGCCACTCTTAATGCGACTTAAAACTGACTTCCTGGACCTACTGGAAGCAACCGTCGATCGCAGACTTAGTGAAATTGGACCGCTCCAATGGGACGAACGCCCCAGCGTCTGCGTGGTCATGGCTTCCGATGGCTATCCGGGGAAATATGAAAAAGGAAAAGTCATTCGGGGTCTTGAAGATGCTGCAGCTATCGAAGACGTCAAAGTCTTTCACGCTGGCACCCGACTGGATGCCGAACAAAATGTGGTCACCAACGGCGGCCGAGTCCTCGGTGTCACCGCATTAGGAGATTCCGTTGCCACCGCAAAACTCCAAGCCTACAAAGCAATTAAATGCATCCGCTGGGACGGAGCCTGGTGCCGAAAAGACATCTCGGACAAAGCGATCACCCTCAGTCGTTAGGTGATTACTCTCGAAGATCAGCGGAACCATGACTAGCGTTTCGCCGACTGACGATGAAAACCAACCTCAACGGGCATTTTAGATCGTTGCGATAATTAAGTTCCTCGCGATCAACATAAGTCGACGCGGTTTAGCCACCCCCGAGCAAACCGCTCCTGGGTCGAATCTCGGTTCATGACATCGAGATAATGCGCAGCCTGCATCAAATTCAAAAGCTTCAATAAATAGTCCGGGCGCCCTTTCTCCAATTCGAGAAACTCCCCAATTGTCGCTAACGTACGATCTCCAAATTTTCCATCGACTTGAATATCTGCATAATCTTTCTCATTCCGATTGAGACGATTTAACCCAACCTGAAGATAGCGTACGGATCGCGCGACCCCTTGATTCACCCCTGTATCAAACACCTTGTTTGCAATGTGCTGATCCGGAATCTCATCCCCGCGGACGGGAACCCAATACCTTACGCGAAACAGTTCCTTTGCCAATAAACTGAGCTCTACATTTTCATTGATTACTGCCTTAAAATTCTGAGGATTCTCTCGCTTAAGGCGATCCACCAATGCCCACCCCTTCCAGTCGGGATTGAATTTTCTCGCCACTCCACGATGAGTTTCACCACCGCGGTCGACCGGGTCATTGACGTAACCGCCTTCACGCAACTCAGTTTCGCCGTACGCAATATCAAAATCAGCCACCGTTACCCCCAATTTTTGAAGCACTCATTAGGTGCACCCAAATTACTCCACACCCACAACGCCGCGACTCATTACGATTCATTGCCACCCAGTAAATCGTCCGCGTAACCCGGCGGAAAAGGATCATAATTAGAAGACTCCTCTGATTTGGATCGCTCATCAGAACTCTGACTGCCGCCTGATGCCCCTTGGGCTAACCCAAATTCCGCCATCCAATCAACGTCACTCAAGTTCTCGATCTGCGGTTTCTCCTCTTCACTTGGCTTGCCTGCCATTTTCTTTGGTGACTCGCCAGTAATTTGATCAAACCATTGGTCACTATCAATGGGAATTGATTTTCGTCGAAGAGCCGCCTTATGAAGCCGATGGTCACTTGAAACGACGGTTAATTTCTTGGGGGTCGAATTCTTTTGAATCAATAATTCAATCAGCGTGTCGGCGTCTTCATGATCGATCGCATAGATGATGGTCAAACCACTATCGGTTTGTGTTGGCTCAGACTCCCCTGAAGGCAAACGAGTTGCATCAAAGACAATTGCTGTGCGTTTCCTTATCGAATCGGTCAATCCGACCTTCAATTCTCCAATCAATCGGTGCCTTGCCCGTTGCAGCGAGGCGGGCGTCCGCGACCTGCCTTCCAGCCCACACTGGAAAATCAGATTGTACCCGTCGATCAAAATCGAATAGTCGTTAACCAATCTAAATCTCAATTCTCAATACTATGATTAGCGCATAAAAAAAGCGGCCATCCAAAGATTAGCCGCTTCTTGTATTTTCAAATATTGTTCTAGCTTCTTCGGCGACGAGCTAAACCCGCAAAGCCAACCATCCCGAGTACGAAAAGACTACTCGGCTCTGGAACGGAGCTAAAGGTGACGACATCTGCGAAAGTTGTACCGACAACCAAGTCGTCGACAACAGTTGTTTCGTTGACCGTTGAACTTGATTCACGGAAATAAAATCCCTCAACATTATTGCTGTCTGAGGTCGTTGTTACGATGGACGTATCCGATTCTTGCGTCGCATCGATCCACAGATTTGCGATTCCGGAATCTCGATCGTAACCGATGATTGCCCTGTAAACGGTGTCGTAATCTAAAGTCGTGCCCCAACTAGCCTGGGCTGTGCTTGTGTGACTGATTCCAACTAAGAATCCATTGGCATCCGCAGTGTTGATGTCCATTCTAGAGGTGAAATCCGATGTGCCATTCCCGAAGTGTGCGAAATACTCAAAGTCAGTTCCACCCGGATTCGACGCCGAAACAGAGAAATCAAATCCAGCGAACACTGTCCCGGTGGTGACTGTGGTGCCGATCAAGCGATTCACGTCTTCCGACTGTGAGTCGGTCAAAGTAATTTTTCCGCCTGAAACTTGGATTTGACCTTCGGTTCCACTGTGCCTGGTCCAGTCTGAAGAAACGGTGGTCAAAGAACCATCCGCGTAATCAAATCCTTCGGAAAAATAAACATCAGCTCGAAGAACATTCGACCATGCTCCCACGGCGATTATCGCAGAAGCGACTCCAAGAAATAACTTTTTATTCATCAATAAATCCAGATTTGAGGCATCAAAGTGCAAAAATTCAAAGTTGTTGCCGAGTAGTCTAACCCCATCAAATTTAGAATTCAAGGACTAAACCTCCCAATCTCTAAATATTAACAATTTGTAACAATCGGCAATTCTAGCTTCACACAACTCACAAGGGGGCAATGACAACCCTTAGAAGCGACCATTGTTTTGCTTCAATTAGAGGCAGTTTAAGTTCGCTAAATGGTGGATAGAGCCGATATTCAACATGTCTTACAATTCGAGGCCACCGCTAGAGGAAGACAGATGATCTGAACACGGCTGCCACATGTGTCGCTTTGTTTTGTCTCCAAGAATTCTAACAAGGAATGCAAATTGAGCGTCCAATCTCTGAGTAACGCACGAACGAAAACAGTCGCCACGGTAGGTCCGGCGTCTCACACTCTAGCCATTTTAGAAAACCTACTCCGAGCGGGCGTCGACGTATTTCGAATCAATATGGCCCACGGCTCTCGAGAATCTCATGAACTGGCTGTCTCTAACATTAGAACTGCCTCACAAACGACCGGACTTCCTGCAGGAATTTTAGTCGACCTGGCCGGCCCTAAAATTCGCTTAGGTCAACTAAGCCAAAACCCACTGGTGCTCAACAATGGGGATGAGATCAAATTCGTACGTGGAACCCA
>JAAHTH010000327.1_pt1 | contig 41021 bp, 46 predicted proteins | sample 6116091 | NCBI WGS metagenome assembly JAAHTH01 (sample SAMN13939990, study PRJNA603662) | sponge metagenome | isolation source: marine sponge | host: Mycale hentscheli | place: New Zealand | collected 2006
CAGCAGACGACGCTCAAGGTGGTGGTCAGCCTCAAAGCTCTGTGACCGGACCTTCACGGGAACAATTCTTTGAACAGAAATACGCAGAATCGGCTGCAAGGAAACAACAGCAGCAGGACTTGCAAAGAGATCGGTCAGCGGCATCTGAGCAACGTAGAATAGCAACGGACGCTCGTTCTAACCAGCAGTCCCTTGACAACATGCAACGCAACTTTGACATGATGACGCCTCAGCAGCGCATGCAGAACGCTGATCAATTCCAAAGCGTTATGGACAAATGGCAGTCAAATTACGGTGGAGGTGGTAACACCCGCGCCCAAGGCGAATTGTTCAACCGCATCGCCGATGGGATCGGAAGTAATCAGGGTCGCCAATTCCAGCGGAATGAACAGCCACAACAACAGCGACAGGGAACGTTCCGTGGCACTGATGCAAGGCTTCAACAGCCGTCCCTGCAAAACCTGAGCAACCAAGCTCAGGGTCAGGGACCTATGGGATCTCAGCCGTCACGGTCGCCAATGATGAGTGGTCAACCGTCGATGAATCAAAAAGCTCCTGGAATGAGAACGGCTCGGGCTGGAAGCGGTGGTCTTAACAGACTATCTAATGCTGCCAGGGGTTCTAATATGATGAAAAAACCAATGTTAACCTACGGATAATATTTAATGGCTATTAGAGTAGAGCATGGCCCAAGCATGGTGCCGGTAGGCCGATTGGCCTACCGTACAGGGCAAAATGAATATATAAATCGTCGTCGTAGGGAACTTGAAGCTCTGCGGGAACAGCAAGCTGATAGGCAGCAGAGATCTGCTATGCACATCAGTGACATAAATGCTAGTTTCCAGCGTCTTAGCATGGAGAACCAGAATCGACAGGCTGCTGCACAACAGCAGCAGCAATTCCAAATGGACTTTGCTCAGCAACAAAATCAAGTTGCTAAAAAAGCTGCGAAGAGGGGACATCGCTGGGACCAGCAAGACGCTCAACAGCAGCAAGAATGGCAACAGCAGGCCATGGAGCAGCAACAGCAGTTTTCCATGGAGCAGGCTGAAAAGAAGCAGAAGTGGGATGTCCAGCATCAGCAACGTGCTTTTGACAATTCGATGTCTGTTGCCAAATACGGTGATGAAGCTGCAATCAGCCGTATGCAGGCTCAGTGGGGTCATGAAAATGACGTTATAGATAAAGCAGCTCAGCAAGCCGAAGAGCAATGGCTGCAACAAAGAACCTTTGGAATGCTCACTCCTGAAAAACGGTCTGAAGTCGTTTCTATTAGGCAGCAAATAGTTGATACCAAGAACAGTACTGAGCTTGATGAAACTCAGCAAGAAGAAGCTCTTAAGGAATTTAATGGTCAGCTTAATGAAATTTTACAGGCAACTCCTGCGAGCAAACCTGAGTTCTTCCATGGTTCTCATCTCCAACCTGGGTATAGCGGTCCAGATCCAATGAATCCAGGGTACTGGATAAATAATGTAGAAAAAGCTGACGGTACCTTTGAGCAAGAAAGGTCCTACAACATGATGAAAGACGATGGGACTATGTACTCTACTCTTCAGGAAATGTTCCAGGACAGAGGGCTTTCTGGGGTAATGAAAATTGATGGTATAAATCAATTAGTCACAAGAACTCCTGACGGAGGTTTTGAAAAGGAAATGTTGCCCTCAGATGCCCAGATAGAGAATGCTGGCATTGATTCTAAAACAAAGCTTCTTGACGCACAAAATAGAGCAAGTGAACTACGTCAACAAGAAAACGCTGCGGGGATATTAAGAAGCGATCAGGTAAGCGGTGCTTATGACGCACTTCCTTGGGACGCTCAAGCTGGTATTGATGAAAAGGGTAAAATGATTCCTGGTGGTCTTTTCGATCCCACTAAGGGTACTAAAGGTGGTCAAACAAGGTCTCAGTATATGGAGGAAAGAGGTGTTTCCTCAGGTCTAAAGGCCGCTGGTAAAAAGGGTCCGATTCATCTTATGCCAAGTTCGCCAAATCCTAGTAATGAACAAATGCATGCAGATGCAAAAGCACAAGGTGTGAAACCTGGTGAGGAAGTTTTAATTAATGTAAATGGACAACAGCAAAAACGTATATATCAACCTCCTATAAATCCACAAGAATCTGTTTTGCAGGGTGGTGCCCCTGGCGGTGGAGATATTCTTCAGGCAATGGCAGAAGGTGTTGGTGAGGGAAATTACGAGCAAGCATTTACTGGACTGGGGGCTTTTGCTTCATTAGATAAACGAAGCGAACAACGAAATGAACTAGCTGGTTTCTTGCATGAAATACCTGGAGGCGACATTGATCCAGAGGTACTCGCCAGTATGTCCAAGGCGCAATATATAGACTTTGTTACCAAGCTAATAGACGCTAATGAGTTTGGTGATGACGTTCGTAAGAAATTTTTAAGACAAGCGGTACACGGCAACCGTAAACTTGATGCAGGCGGTGAACCAGCTCCGCAACCACCAGCTCCTGAACCAGAAGAGCAAGGCATGTTTGATGGAGTCAAGAAAGTCTTTGGTCAATTAAAGCCTTTGAAAAAACTAAGACCACTGCGTGGTTTTGAATAAAATTTAATTTCCAATAACGCCTTTTAGTTGAGAGTTCCTAATGGCAAATGGATTCGATAGCGCTTCCCAATGGGAACGCGCAGCAGAGATAATTAGGTCTAGAGATACTGTTCCTGGATTCAATCCAGACTTAATCGGCCCCAGAATTACTAGACAAAATAAGCATAAAGTAGCTAGAGACTTTGCTAGGAAGATTGCTTTAGAGGGTGGCGAGAACAGCATAAAGCCTCGGATCATGGTTTATGATCAGGCAGGTAATGTACATCCATGGGAAAAAGGGGCAATGGCTGCTCTGAATATGGATGAGCTTTCTCCTGGTAGGGGTTACCAAGGAACCTGGGATCATTGGTTTAATAGTAAAGCAGCTGGTTTTGAGCTTAGAGATGAAGGTATAGATCCAGTAACAGGTAAGCAAAAGGAAGGTGCTTTCTATACAAATGAAGCACTTGATAAGCTTGCTACTAGTGAGCTCCGCAAGATGCGGGAGATGTATCCTGACCAGGAACTTGACTTCACTGACTTTAGGAATGAGGTGAGAGCCTATGCTCTCGCCAATCACTACGTGCAGCCTTGGGTAGAGCAGTTGCAGAGTACAATAGGTGCCAATGTAGGTACCGAAGGTATGTTTATCTCTAATCATACCGAAGGGCATATTGAAGAAGAAGACTTAGCTGCTTTGCTAAGTACCATGCCGAAGACCGAGCACCGAAGGTTCTTAAGAGCTCTTGATGACGTTGTCCAGGAAGCAAAGAAGACTTACAAGAGTAAGACTGTTGCTACAGCAGAAGAAATTGCAAAAGGTACTGCGACGATTGGTGCTGTGCCACTGACAATTGCTGACGCTTTGGCTTACGAGAAGCCTAGTGGGCAAGAAGATTACGGAAAAGAAACTTTAGAAATGGCTAAGGCCATTCTTGGTGGTGTCCGAGTAGAAGGGATGGAAGACCCTGATACTAATGTTTTGGGTCACATCGGCAAAAATCTTGATGATACCGTATCTCCTGCTTTGGTGCACATTGGAAGCATGATGATTGGTGGTCAAGCGGCTGGTACAGGTACTGCTAAGGCAGCTGGTTTCTTAAATAAGGTTTTTAGAGGAAAAACCTTAGCAGCTGGCGTACAGAAAGGAGCTACCGTGGCAGCGAGGAGGGCTGCAATAAAATCTCGCCAAGCCATGTTCAAAAGCGCTGAAAGCGCTGGAAAAATTGGTAGCGTTGGCTATTGGACTGCTGCTGAATACGTGCCAATGCAAAAAGAGCTAGTACAAATGGGCATGGACCCTACGTCAGCTGCTCTTACAGCTTTACCTGCTTCTATAGCTATAGCTTTAGTTGAGCGTCAACAACTTTTGCAAACAACAAAGTTAGCCGATGAAGCCCACTCTGGATTAGTGAAAGCCTTACACGAGTCACGTAAGGGTTATCTGAAAAGACGTTGGGATGATGTTGTTGATATTGGAAGGAAGATGCCACGAGCTGTTGCTGTCCAAACAACTGAAGAAATGGTTCAGTGGGGTATTGGTGAAACTACAAAGTATCTAGCTGGGTTAGCAGAGGGTGTCGAATACGATAAGACATCTAAGGATGTAGGCGATGAGTTCGTAAAGGAACTCATCGGTTCAGGAAGTGCTTTAGCATTTCTTTCAGCTGGTATGGGAGCTAGAGGCCGTATCGGTGTACGGCGTGGCGAAAATCAGCTCATGAAAGAATTCATGGAGAAGAGAGCTGGCGAAATAGAAGTAGGAGAAGTTTGGGCAGACTCATATATCCAAGATCTGGAAGACACACTCCTGTCCCAGGAACACATAGCTCCTGAAGACGCTGCTACTATGCTGGGTATTAGTGAGCAAGAGTTAGATGATCTAAGAGATCAGGGTATCTTGGATTATGAAACAGATGTCAACGCAGCTATTGCTGCTGAAAATCTAAAAGAAGCCAAAAGGAAGCTTGCTCAAGCTGGCGATAACATTATTGATCAAGAAGTTGCTATGGAAGAAATAGCAGCTGCTCAGGCTGAAATTGAAGATGCTAGTATTACTTATCGCCGTGAAGACATATACAAATTTGCAACAGAATCAGGAACAGAGATAAGCCCTGAATACGATTTGGATTTAGGTGATGTTGAATCTATTCTTGATTGGTTGGAGAATCCGTCTACAACGCATTCAGGTATGGCTGGTGTGACAATGTCAGACTTTGACATATTGATGCCAGATGGCACCTCCAAGACATTCAATCTACCTATCTCCAGACTTCTTGATACACCTACAGCGCGTAGGGCGTTCCGCAAGCGATTGTTAGACTCTGAAAGAAACCCTTCTATTTATAAAGCCTTTGGTCAAAGGCTTGTTAACTTGGAGCTAAAAGAAAAGCAAGCAGAGCAGTTTAAGCAGAAGATGCAGCCTGTTGTCGATGTGTTCATGAAGCATGTCGATAGAGATGGAACTCTTGTCAATGAATTCTTACAGCTTCTAGAACAAGAGCCTACCAGATCCCAGTTCAACAAATTTCTTATTGCTAGAAATGCGTTTAACAACGATGGTTCTCTTAACATGGAAACTCCAGAGGCTCAGTTATTAACTGAACTTATGGAAGCCATGGGGACTGGCATGGTTCAGCAATGGTCTGATGATTACCTTCAAGACCTGGGTGTTGAATCAACTATCAGTTACCAGGGTGGTGGGGAGTTCCTACCTCCCCACCAACTGATGACAATGGATGAGCAGAACTTTAGAGGATGGGTTTTGGCTAATGGTGGTTCTGACGGAATGATATCAACAATGTCTCGTGAAGGCATTATCAACCGTCTGCTAGGACAAACTTCTCAAAGGTTAGTTGCTACCCAGAAGAAATTCCTTGTTCCTACCAACCTTGAGAAGCTGGGTATAAACAGCCAGGATCAACGTAATTCGTTTATCGAAATGCTTACAGATGGAATGAACGAACATGCTCGCAACGAGGCATTAAAAGATGTCAAGATGCAGGTTTTGTCTATGGCTCAGTTAAAAAGGGAAGGGTTACTGGATAATGTCGCTGGTGCTTTAGTTGATCTTGAAGAGAGAATGAAACTCGCTAAGACATCTGAAGAACGTATTAACATAGACGCTGACATTAAGACATTGTTTGATCAGTTGAACCGCATTGCGGAGCGTCCATTAGATTCTCAGTTTAGGACTATACGACTTGATAAGTCGGGTGAACCAATTGTTCTTCAAATAGCAGAAGACATTGGGACTATGCCTTGGGAAAACTACATCAAGATTAAGCAAGCTAAAGGTGAGGAGATTCCTGATTTCCTTAGCAATGAGCTTCAAAGAATGTACCTAAGGAAGAAGTTTAACGGTGAACAAGTGCCTGATTGGTTGGATGCTCAGTTCAATCCTAACACAGCCGTTCCTGACGTTAGGCCAGCACCAATAAAGCGTTACCCTATATCCGAAGCCTGGATAGAGAAGGTAATCGACAGGGTTCAAGCTCATTTAGATTCCCCAGAAGCCAGGTACTTGACTGCTGCCCAGGAGGACGAGCTGTACGAATACATGTACACAGCACGTAGAGGAGCAGATCCCGATGACGTTTTGTGGGCACAGGAGAACTTAACTGATTTTGTAAGTAAGCTTGATAAGGGTGAGAAGTACCTTCCTAAATACCGTGATGAATGGGACTCAAGTGCTGGAGAAGTAAAACGAGCCAGGAGAATGGGCGAAAACTTCAAGCGTCTCATTGAAGATGGGATACTTGAAGACCCTGATGCATGGTCTCCTGCAATGCTTAAGTACCTTAAACTTAAGCCGGAGCAAGTTCAAAGGGCTGTTCTCGGGTATAGGCAACGTGTCAATTCGGGTGAAGTTGTTACTGACAACATGCTTGCTGAAGTAATGTATCAGGCGGTAACAGGTGATGGGATAAACCTGGATGCGGAAGTCGTAGAGCAGGCCCCTAAGCCTGCTCCTAAAACACCTGATCGTACGTTTGGTAGAGAACAACGTCTAAATATTATAGGCTCCTTAGAAGGTAGGAACTGGGAATCGATTATTGAAACAGAGTTTCCTGGGAGAAGTATTTTTGATTTGACTACGTCTGAGTTACAAGGTTTAGGTAATGTACTTGATAACTATAAAGATACTATTAGCAAAGAGCTTGAAAGCCGTGGTCTAACAGATGAAGTACGTAAAGAGCTTAAGGAAAAAGGAAAGAAAAGAACTGCGGAAGAGAACAAAGATTACAAGTTCATTAATCGAATGAAAAAGCTTTTTGAAAAGCTTACTCCAGACACGTTTGTTCTCAGAGATGAATACGAAGTTAATTGGTTAGCAGATATCGATCCAGATTATGTTGCTCCAAACCATCCAAAGCATTTTAAGGGAAAGCCTAATAAAGACGGTAAGGTGCGTCCTAAAATAGGGATCATAGTTAACGGTGAGCGAGTTAATGTAGACCACCTGGAAGATGGCTACGACATAGATAACGAAATTGTTGAATTAAAATCCCCGACCAGAATTAAAACATTTCATGCCATTGATCTTAGTAATCCCAATGCTCCTGTAAGAACTTTTGATGTTTATCATGGTTACCTGGAATCAGGTAAGATTGAAGGCGTACCTGCTGTAAGAGTTTATGAAAGAGGTGAGAAAAAACCTTTAAGCCTTGAGTTGATGGACAGTAATATGCTTTCATTTGCTAAGGCAGTCCAATCAACAGCTCATGTTGTTTATGAAGATCTGGGTCTCACCTTTGTGGGTGCTTCTAGCACTGTGACTCCTGAATTCAGAGGTGCGCGATCTGGTGTTAAGAACAGAGCAGTGCGTAAAAAATACATGCAGCTGCGGCAATTGATGCCTCGTGAAATACGCAATCATATTGATAGTTGGGTATCAAACAACACCAACGATGATGGCATTAAGCTGGCAATGATGCAGTACCTTCATGATCATTATTACCAGAGGAAATACCAGGAAAATGATGAGCCTCAGTCTTGGGAAGATGTTTACATAACACTGAAGAATGATGAAGAGTACTTAGGTGGGCGTGAATTCAAAGACTATCGCCTGGTCCGCATAGCTGTTCCTGATAGTGACGTAAGGTTCAACTGGCAAGTTTACTACAAAGACCAGCCCCAGGGTGACCTTATACGTAGTGGCTGGGCTTCTGCTAAAGCCATGATATGGAGGCACTGGCGAGATAATGAGCGTGGCAACTACCATTACAAACCTGACTTCCTAAACGAAATGAACGACATGCTGAAGGACAATAGTCACTTCATGCGTCAATACAAGAGCATGTTTACATGGAGTGATGACAGGAACACCGGGGCTTACGATGCAGCTGCTCGTGAACGAAGAGATACTCCTCGCAGGTACGTAAACAAACTACTCATGCGACCTATGGCTAACCTTACAGTTATAGATAAAGGAGAGAGTAACAACGATGGCGAAAACAACATCCCGCAAGATCCTGATGTATCTCCTACTTTGATTTCTGATGAGTGGTCTAAGAAGACAGATGATGAGAGAAAGACCGACATGGAGACTGGTGTTGAGCTGGGTGTGTCCCAGCTCATAGCTTCCAATGTAATTGATAGCCGTGATGATGTTCTTAATAGCACTATATCTGTATCTTCTGATGGTGGTGAGGCTGTCGTAACATTAAAAGACGGTCGTCATCTTGTTGTTGACAGGACAATGTACGGTCGTCATGGCGACGATGCATTCTGGTTTACCGTTAACACCGGTTTGAAAAAGGGTGCTTCTGACAGCGAAAACTACATTGGTAGTGCAACGCTGGCAGGCTACAACCTGCCAGCTGATTGGTGGGCAGCAACAAAAGAATTCCTAAACGACATCGACAGTCAAAACTTTATGTTTGATGATGACGGAAATCCGTTGTCCGAAAAGAACTATGAAAAGATACACAGCAAGATCATTCAGCGTCTTCATGAAGAGGGGTACTCTGAATTTATTTCTGATGAAGTTAAAGCTTATTATGCATCAGAGCTAGGTGAGTCACAGCCTCAAGTAAACAATGTTGGCGTCTTAACCAAGCAAGAGCATGCACGCAAGTTTGACCCCGTCGAAATGGACGAGATCACAGCAATGATGGATGATCTCATATTGGAGCAAATTGAAAATGATGAGATCGCTGAAAATGAAGACGACATTATAGACATGTTTGATGAGGGCTTTAATCAGCTCTTTGAGGGTTGGGCTCTTCAGATTGGATTGAGTACTGAAGATTACTTAAGTACTTTTCCAGAGAAAGAAGACGCTTTATTAGTTACGGTGGTAGACCTGTATCATGGGATGTACAACGAGCGTTACACTTCCAGGATTGACGAAGAGCTTGAAGTTCCCCAGAAAGAAGCTGAGCCAGTAGACCAGGATGAGGTTGATGCTTACCAGGTAGAGTTCAATAACCCTGAAAACCATGACCTGCTTAAGCTTGCTTTTGAGCAAGATGACCGCTACAGGGACCCCAAGAACTACTACGAGTACGAGGATACTCTGTATCTCAGGACAAGGACAGGATCTTTAAAGGATGGAACTATTACTGTCGGTGACAAGATGCATAGAAATGTCTATGTTACTGCTCCTGCCGTTCTTGAGCTTGATGTTCCATTTTCTGAAGGAGGAGTTTTCGTTAATCCTCAGAATGATAATAATTATGCTTTGGGTATTGTCAAAAATGTTCATGGCGTACCACAAGAAACTCGTTTGTATGAGCATAGGGGAATTGGGTCATCAAAAATCTTAGGCTGGGCCAATGTTTACGCTAGTGCTGGAAACGAGCTGTCAATTCTTTGGGGTGAGTACGTTGGGCGAACTTCTAGTTCAGTAACTGTCGATGTCTCCAGTATAACTCCAGAGAAGGTCATTCAGTTTTGGGAGCAACTTCCAGATGCATGGAAAACTAAAGTCGAAGAAGGTTTCAATAAAGCTTTGGGGTATTCTCACGGGTTTATGCACAGCCGTGAAGACAGTGTCGCATCTCTTGACGGTATGAAAAATGCTCTTCCTATGGGTCTTACTTTTAATCGTAACGAAAGAGCTGAATACCTAAAAAGACTTCAAGATTCTTTTCGGGATAACATTAGTGAAACTTTATCAGAACTAAACAAGGCAAAAGAAGGATCTGATTTTAAGCAACAAATTGAAGAAGCTGCTCCCGAAGTAGAGTCAGTGGTTCAAGAAGAAGCTGAGCAAATTCCAGAAGAATTTGAACTTGCTGAAGAACAGCCTAAACGCAAAAATCGCAAGCTTAAGAAGCATGCGACACGGAAAAGCAAAACTGAGGAAAAGGATTCTCCTCCTGAAGAAGGTGGGCCAATGACGCAACAGAGCTTGTTCTCGTTGGAATCTGAAGGTAGACAAGTCATTGATGAAGATGGGAATTCTATAGACCTATCTCAGTATTCAACCGAAGAGTCTCAGCAAGAGGGTGAGCAGTTTACACACCTTGAATGGACTAATCTTCCAGGCACTGACAGGGACATCGATCCACGAGCTGCTGAGGACTACATTCCAGGTCTTAAGTACATCGGCTACAGTGAAGCCCTTGGTGCTTTTGAGTATGAACTTGGGGGGGAAACTGTTTGGATTAAGCATGTGAAGTTTATTCCTTACCAGACAGGAGACGTAGAAGGGTATGGTCAAATGGAAGAATACGACCAGGCTAGAGAAGATACGGGTGTATCGGCTACTGGTGGTATGTTCCTTAACATGCGATTAGCTGGTGGAGATCAGGTTATCCTGATCTCTGATCTAGGTATGGATGTTTCTCCTGGTGGAAGTAAGACTCTCATTCATGAGATATCCCATATGCTCCAAATGGGCGGTCGTTTTGACGATAAGATGCAGGAGTTCATACTTCAAACGGCTATTGAGCAAGGCCGAATGACAGGCAATGAACGCTGGGATATGATTGTTGAAGCTACAGCAGACGTACTGACTGATGCGTTTAACCAGGAGACCAGACAGCGGAGCAAGTCTGGGGTACTCAGAAAGTTTAGAAACTTAGTCCGTAGGCTTGGTCTTATGTGGAACAAGGTTTTGGTTAACAGCGGTCACCGTGAAATGAACCTGGACTATATTATTGACCAGTGGTTCTCAGGCAAACTTGCCGGTGAGGTTAAGGGACGGGAACAGAGCTATCTAAATAGACTCCGCACCGTACCTTCCCGTTACAGTAGAAACTTCTACGACATAATTGGAGACGCTTCAAAAGAAGTTAAAGAAGCTAGGAGTGAACGCCAAAGAACGAAAGCTCAAGGTCACATCAGAACTGCCCAGGAGAAATTGAAATCTATTCAATGGGCTGACAACTTCATAGGTCGTCCGATGCAGTGGGGTAAGGGGTTAAAGCATTTATTCAAGGCCGCAATGCGATCTCACAACATTGATGACCCTCTCCAGAGGAACCGGCTTACTAGATTGACTGAACAGAAGGAAGGGTTCTTACAGGAAGTTGACGACCGCATGCAGCGTAACTTTAATGCTATGCGTTCGATTAGAAGTAAAATAGGAATTGATAAGCTGCCCAAGGCAGTTAAGCAAGCATTGTTTGAGGCCCTCACTGATCCCGCTGCCAGAAATAATTTAGCAACAAAGTTAGCTAAGGAAATTAAAGATCCTAAAGAACTAAAGCAAGTTGAAGACCTATTCCATGAATACATGAAACGACTGGATGACGCTCGTCAACACATTGATGAGTTATCCAAGCTTCTACTTCAGTATGTACCTGGCATAAATGAAGAGATGAAGTTGGAAATCGACAAGAACATCAATGTTTATGTAACTAGGGCTTATGCTTTATTCAACAGCCAGGACTATGTAGACATGATTCGTTACTCGGAACGGGGTCGTGAGCTCATGGAAAAAGCGGCTGAGGTTGTTCTTGAAGAGGACAACAAGTCCATGGAAGAAGCTGCTAAGAGTAAGGCAATTAGAGATGTGATTGGTGACCCGAACACTCAAGCCTCTAAAGATTACCGAGCATACCGAACTCAGGTTCGTAAAGAGCTTGCTGCTGGTCAACATGCTAACATTGTCAGCAATTTTGGTGGTGATACTAAATTAGCACTTAAGTACTTAGCCGGACAATGGAAAACTAGGTGGGCTAACAGTCCTGCTGCAAGAAAAATTTGGGAACCTGATTTCAACTCTACTAAGAGAGATATAACTGAAGCCAGGGACATTGTTCAACGCATTATTAACGACCACACCAAGAAGGGTGTGGTCGAAAGCGAAGACAATAGCATGCTTGATCGGGGTATTCTCAAGCAACGTAAGGAGCTTGATGAGGTATTCAAGGAGCTATACGGGGAGATAAAGGACCCAGAAACTGGTTACGCAATCACTGTAAGCAAGATGGGGTCTTTAATATCGACAGCAAAATTCCAGAATGAGATTCTCTTAGACTCTGTGTTTAGTGATCAGATAAGCGAGAACAGTAGTGAGACCCACCAATTTTCATTCAGTGGTGACAAGTGGGGTGTTCTATCTGAGTCAGGGTACTTCTTTACGGAAGAGATGTATGAAGCAATTCAAAATGCATTTAATAAAACCATAGTTGGGCATTGGAAGTCTCGGGGTAACCCGTTTGATGTAACACTAGCCATGTTAGCTCAAGCAAGTCAGACCACGAAGACTATGTTGACTGTGGCTAATCCAAGAGCACAATCCAGGAACCCATTAGATGCTACTTATCATGCATTGGTTAATGGTTGGTTCACTTATGATAGTCTCAGAAAAGCTTACATTGTCTCATTGCATCAAACCAAAAGACAACACTCAAGCAAGATTCAACTGCTTACTGCATTTCCAGTGCACGCATTAGGATTGGCTGTTAGAGCAGTTGACTGGAAGAAGCGTGGAGCCAAAGGAGGTATTGGCAAGAACTGGGCTGAATTCAAGAGATCTTTCTTTGACGAGTTTGACGAGAACAATAAAGACCTTTATGAGCTAGGAGACATGCTCCTTAGAGAAGGTGTTCTTTCAAATGACCAGTGGAGGATAAATGAAAAGGAAATGCAGGAACTTTCGGCAAGCAAGTGGGATAAAGGATTCAAAGGGAGGGCAGAAAAGATGTCCGGTAAATCAGCTCTGCGAGCCACTACTCGTATGGTTGATCGTGCGTTTACCTCAATAACTGACAATAAGATAATGAACTCCCTGAAGGCTGTGTATCGCATGCCTGATGACATGGTAAAGATTATGGGGTATCTAAAGGAAAGGGAGCATGAGATAAGAGCTCGCAAGTTAGGGGAGAATAAAAGCGACTCTCAAATAAGAGCTGAGATGTTAGGCATACAGGAAACGGCAATAAACAACGTCTTGGAGATGACTACAACTTACAGCCGAATAGGTAGGCTTCCAAAAGCAATTGGTAGTACTCCATTTGTCGGGTCCTTTGCTTCTTGGCAATCTAGTTTTTATAGAGCGACGATAGGTAAGTATCTTACTATCGCTAAAGAATTGAAGAGTGATAACCCAGTCAGAAAGAAACGAGGTTTAACTAGACTGGCTTCTGGATTGGCAGCTGACATAGGGATGTCGGTCCTATTACGATCCTTGCTTCCAATGATGATGTTTGATGATGACGAAGAAGTAGAAGCTTACTTGGAGATGCTTCCAGAGTGGCAAAAAGACCACACCATGGTTGTTTTGAAGTGGGGTGATGAAGGTCCAGAGTTTATTGATCTTTCCCAGGTAATGCCTCACCTGGCTTTCGGGGATATTATTTCAGCTGGATACAGACACACCAAAAGGTACGGTCTTGCTGACGGTTTAATGGCTGCTGTATTTGAAGGATTAGATCCTTATTTAGATGAAGACGTATATTTAAGTAAGCTCATGGATGTGGTCCCAGTGTTTGGAAGGGGAGGTCAACCTAAATATGCAAAAAAGGTTTACGACTCTCTTGATAGCACTTGGCATAAGATGAAGAATTCAATTGACCACGTAACCCTGGGGCTTAGATCAGGAGCAAGAGGACCTTTTGTTCCTGGATTCGTTACGGAATCTCAGCGGTTTATGGAAGCAATGAAAAGTGAGGAAACCAGAACAGGTGTGAAGCGTAGTATGCTTGGAGCTTCAATGCGTTGGCTTGCCGGAGTTGAGATGACTAGTGTTGACGCTGAAAGGAAGCTAACCCTGAAGGCTTCAGAGTTTAGGTCCAAACTAAAGGTTATCAAGGACGATTTAAGACGTTCTGGATTTAGTGAAAACTCCGATACTTTCCGTAGGAAGATGATAAAGTTTCGTGATGATAATGCCATGCTGTATGATGAAATGGGGCGTACAGTTTACGCAGCCAGGAAGCTGGGATTAAGCCTGGACAATATCCAGGATACACTTAGAACCTGGAACGTACCCAAGGACGACATACAAGCCTTTATCAATAGATCCGATAGGAAACCAGTCTTTAGCGATAAGACTATTGAAGGGATGTTGGACTCTTCTACTTCTCCAGAAGAAAGAGAAGCCAAGTCTGGCATTTTAAGTGAGTATACAGATGAGCAAAAATAGAAGAGCTAAGAAGCTTGATAAGTGGGGGTACTATCTTAATTCAGAAGATACCACAGAGGCTATAGCTCACGGTCATGAGCCCAAATACGTTGCCCGTGGGGACCGTAAAGAGGGTAAACGAGACTACAAGCTAGATAAAACAGCCCAGAAAACAGAGCTCCTTAAGGCTAAGGGGACTCGTTTGAAGTGGCTTGTGATACTAATAGGTTTGGTAATGGGCGGTTTCGCTGCATTCAAAACTGGGATATTTGGAGGTTAACATGGAAAACATAAAAGCAGTATTAATGGACTTCTTAAGTTCATTAAAATCGAAGCGTGTTGTGTCTGGATTACTCACGATCCTGTTTATGGCAGCTTGGAACTTTTTTAAGTTAGAGCAATATGGGATCACTGAAGAAGCGGTTAGTAATCTAGTCATTACGGTGACTGGGCTTATAGTTGCTGACAGCATCTCCAGCGTCAATCCAGATAAGAAACGAGAGTAGAGATGTCTGAAGAGGTAGTCAAAGAGTTGCAAAAAGTCAGCCGGGATTTAGTTAAGCTAGAGAGTCGTGTAGATAATTTACAGCAGACTATCCGAACTGAGTTACAACCATTAAACAAACTGTTCCAAGGGAACGGTAAGCCGAGCCTTGAAGCTCGGCTCTATCACGTAGAACATGAAGTTAAGGAGCAAAGCCAGGCAACCAGCTGGGCTTTTAAGACTGCATTAGGTGCAGCCTTGGGAGCATTAGTGACTGTTGTACTGTCTTTGATGAAAGCATGAGAATTAGATACATCATACCCAAGACACGTAAACGAGCCATGATCCGTACCAGCAGCACCGAGGTAGCTTGCCTACTGAAGAGTGTCCTGGAGGATGCCGGATACCAGGAGACTGGGATGGCTGGAATGGTCAAACACATACTGTTCTGGTGGACTAAGAAGAAATGAATGACTCTTACGCACAGATGATGCGTGAGGCACTTGAGAAGTATGGATCAGTTAGTAGCAGAGAGCTTTCGAAGAAACCCGAGTTCAAGGACTGGCCTTTTGACAGAATTAGGCAGACCAGGAACAACGTGGTTAACAACTCAAGGCTTTCAAAGTGGGTCAGAGAAAACCCCAAGAAGAGAATGATGGCACAGGTAAAGTCTAGGTGTAAAAGAAAAAACGTCTTCTTTGATTTGGTTCCAGAAGACGTTGAGATACCTACTCATTGTCCTGTCTTTGGAATCCCGTTAGATAAACGGGACCCTGACCATCATCCTTCTCTTGATAGGTTTGATAACACCAAGGGCTACACTAAAGACAACGTGAATGTGATCAGCTTCAGGGCCAACCATCTAAAGAATGATGCCACTATTGAAGAGATTCAGGCTCTTTATACATGGATGAAAGATCAAGCAGATCGTCGCCAATAGTCCCAAAAACTACGTGGTCAGTGCTTACACGGTATGATTTCTGCACGTATCCATCCCCATAACGCTTGTCTGGCATGTTAAATTCTTCCCAATGGGGCCTGGTGGATGAGTAAATAATGGCCACATGAGACATCGAATCATTGAGATTGATGTAGGCGTAAGGCTTGGGGAACGAAAAGTCGAAGCTTCTCTTGGCACATATGAATAGATCTGGGTAAGGGAAGTCTTCCCTGCATGTCCAGCTGAGCTTTTTGCGGTGCTTTACTTCGATCTTAAGGTTGATGTGAAGATCGCCATCATCAACGTAGTCCACTCTGTTCCCGCCCTCAGGCATTTCCCCAGAGCAATTGATCGTAGGGCTGAAGCCCTGATCAAACAGGGCCTCAGCGACTGTCCAGACAGCCTTACGACTCTCCCTCAGGTGGGTTAGAAACTTCTTTCGATTGTCCATCATCAAATAACCTTGTTAGAAATACAGGGGTTCGCTCACCTACGTAAGCTGAAACAATATTAAATTCAAAAAACTCACGAGCTTCTTCCTCGGTCATATCTTCTGACAGCTTTATGATGACCTTATTGGTATCGTACACGGCCAGCATAGGAATGCTGGCCCCTTCCGCTAACCCTAAGATGCAATCATCAAAGCCTTCAGCACATACTATTTCAGGGTCTAAAGCTGCTAGTTTATCTCGCCTGTCCATCCTTGTCCTCCCTCATTAGATCCATTTTCATTTCCATATAGTTCTCGTAATCCATTTCGTCGGTTACGTTTAACGAACCTCTTCCTCCACAAATGCCGCATCTTGATTTATCTACTGGTCCGTGCTTACCGATCCCAGTTCCCATGCAGCTATTGCATTCATAATTCTCCGGTCTGCTCATTGTATTTCCTTAATTGGTACAAAAAAAATGCTAATGCCAATGCAAACAGAAAGAACAGCATTGGGCTTTTGACTAAAAAATCAACCATTGACCTCATCCTCCAGGCATTGTTGGTAAACCTCTTTAAGGTTTTCAATTGCTTTCCTGATGTCCTGAGCCCTGGAATTACCATCTTTACCCCCAGCTCGGCAAATGTATTTAACTGCATTGCCTTCCCAGAAGTCCAGATCCCAGTCTTTTATAACGTCCCATGGTTGGATCTCATACGCATAATGAACTGGCTTAGTCGGCCTGTCCATCTTGAAGAGGGTCTCGCTTATTGAATTCTGTGATTCGGTCACTGATGTCTCCTAAGTCTTCTAAGTACATGACTGCCACAAACCGTTTGTGGTTCTTCTTGTAAATTACGATCTGTCTGTCGTGGTATTTCTTATCTGCTTCAGCTTGCTCTAAAGCTTTGTGCAGCTGAAAACGCTCCACAGTCTTTATCTCAAAATGCAAACCAGGCATGTTGGTGATCAGATCCGCATCGCCCGCAACGCCACAATATTGCTGTGATCTCCTGGCATCGCATCCAAAAAGCCTGGTGAGCTCCTTAGCAGCAGCGAGTTCGCCCCTGGCACCCTTCCTTCTACTATTGGTCATAAAATTCCTCTGCACTCATAGATGAGTTTTCAAAAAGTGTTTTTATTATCGGTACACTGGCTTCGTAATCAGTCCTGCCGACATATCGCCTGCAAGCTTCTTCCAAAGTCCAAGACTCTTTAATTTGTGTTGAGACCCGGCGAATCCGTTCGTCCATGATCTCAATAGCTTCAGGTAACTCCCACCTCAAATGTTCAATGGCCCAATCTTCTAGTGGGTCATCTACATCTGATGTGAGGTACCATTGTTTCAAGCTGGCCTTTACATATGATCCTATACGCATCAATAAAACCGTTGCTCCGAAGATTCAAATCGCAGGTGAAGCTTCTGCTTTTTTACGGGACCGTTACGTCTTTTAGCAACGTGTACATCGTACCTGCGTGGGTTGTCAGAATTATTGTCTTTACCATAATTCCAACCGAACAGTATTAGGTCGGCATCCTGCTCTAACTGTCCTGATTCCCTTAAGTCTGACCCTTGAAATTCTACATTATCCCTCTTCTCCACCTCTCGGGAAACCTGACAAAGTGCAAGAATTCCGATGTTGTAGTCTCGGGCACATCCTTTGATGCGTTGCGAAATCTCTGTGACAGTTTCATATCTTCCGCTTGATGTTGACGAGCGTAGAAGTTGAAGATAATCGATAGCAACGAGTTGTACCCCTTTGTTTTCGACGTAGGACTTGATGTTAGTTTCAACATCTTCAATACTTCCAACTGGTCTGTAAAAGAGTTTCCCCTTATCCTTCCAGTATTCCTCAATCTTCTCCATGATCTCATTCTTATTTTCCTCCCAATAAGCTTCGTCTTCAGGAAAGCCATTCATAACAACTCTCCTACCAATTTCTCTCGCTGACATTTCAGCATTTAGCATTAAGCAATTGATGTTGTTTTGAGCCTGATAGATCAGCCATTGTAAAGCCAGAGCTGACTTACCATGGCCAGGGCGAGCTGCAATGATTGCCACTTCCCCTGGACCAACACCATCAATTGAGTAGTCAACGGCAGCTATACCGCTGCCGAAGTAATGGTTAGCACCAACACTCTTAAGGAATACGTTGGCACAATCTACCACGGTTTCTGACGACTGTTCGCTTTCGCTACTGAGTCTATTACGTACACTATCATAAGCATTGTTAATAACAGTACTAAGCCAAACATCATTATCACCTTTGTCGTACCCCTCTTTCTCGCACCAGTGTCTCAAGGTGCTCTTGATGACATCGGTGTGCACTCGCTGGTAGACCAGCTCGCAGGCTATGTAGAATACACTGGCACTTGTAGACCTGTCCCCGTCAAACGAGTCGTTAAACATCCTGTGCCACTTCTTGTACAAACGGCTGTCTTGGTTCTTGATCATGCTTGAGATCTCACCAGGAAGCCCGTATTCATCCTTTACAGGAGGCACCAATGAGGTGCCGAACCTGATACAGGAAGCTTCTATCTCACTCCGATAGGTCCACGTTGGTGTGAATCGATCAAGCTCTTCCCACGACTCGTTAACATCTACGAACCTACTCTTGTTCCAGTAGGGTAGTCGCACTAGGTTCCCCAGACCCTTACCAGATAGCTTATCCTGTCTAGGGTAGATCTCCTTAAACTTCTGATCTACCTTTTTGGAAACACCCGTCCAAAACTTCCTAATGAGCCATGCTGGTATAGGGTCCTCAAAGAACAGCCATATGTGAGCCCCTGAGCCGCTTGACGACACTTCAGCTGTCGGTGTGTATCCTTCCGACTCTAAGAAGTTGAAGACCTTCTGAGCATCCTCACGCCATTCAGGATTGGGGTCGTCATCATGGTCGTCAAAATCAACGCAGCTGCAATGTACTGTGTTGTCCTTCCGCAAAACATAAAAACCAACACAAGTATCCCCAGTAAGGTGTAAAGTTCGATAATCCTCAATCGTAATCTCCTTATCCATCGGCCTAAAGTCATGGGCACAGATATCCTCTCTTCCTTTGAAGGTGTTTACGACAATTGATTTGTCTAATTCAGATAACATGTTTTCTCCTTGCAAAAAAAGCACTGGGAGCGTTAACTCCCAGTGCTACTAGTAAGACGGACAAACCTAGAACGGTGCGTCACCTGGGTCAGTCGGAGGGGCTGTACCCTGTGAGCCGCCATAGGAAGTCTGGGAGGACTTGAATTTATCTCCCCAGAGGGCATCCGCTTCCATTAGAGTGTGTTGATCGATGGCCTTGGGAGCCTGAGCTGCCCGTGGTCGATCTACATTCCACTCTTCACGATCCTTGCCGTTGTAACTTGACTTGCTGGAAAACCAAGGAGAAATCTTCCCAATCAAGCTCACATGTTGGTTATGTGAAGGATCAAGCTGGGCAGGACTACCTGTGAACCCTACGAAGGCTAGATCCTCAGCAAAACGGTCAATCGTTTTGTCGGTAAGCGTCATCCACTTCTTCCGTCTTACGCCCCCCCCCCCCCCCTCCCCCGGCCCAGCGGCATCCCGTTTAAAGACGACGTTGGGGTCAAATTCCCCCGGATGAGTTCCATTGCTGGAAACTGTGAGTCGGTGGCCCGCAATCTCACATTCAAATTTACCTAGTAACATGTACTATGCTTCCTTTGAGAATAGTTTAACGAAGTTACGGAATCCCTCAGACGAAGAGGAACCCAAATCAAAAGATGCTGGCAGGCCCATTCTGTTCTTGGCCTCAAACCCAGCTTCAGGTTCGCAGTAGGCGACACGTTTCTTGCCTCCTTTTGCCTTACCGCTTGAATCGACAGTGGTGAAGAAATTGAAAAACAGTACTGCGTCAGCCCACTGTCGGATGACATCACTGTTGTCCTTGTGAAGATCGATCTTGTAAGACTGGTAGTCTTCGCCAAGAGGGTTGCGTTCTTTAGCCAGACGACTGTGTGCTAGGCACACGATGGTCATCCCCTTCTCAACACGCAATCGATCAAGTTTAATCGTCAGCTCCTTGAACACGTTCGCACAAGCAGCGTAACCACGGTGGTATACCATGAAGCTGGCATGGTCACCATTGAACTGGGTATCCAGAACATGTTCCAGACACAGCTCTTCAAAGCCATTAAGGCAATCAACAACGACTGTCTTAAAGTCATGCTCTGCTGCGGCCAGCTCTTCTAGACACCCCATGAATTCAGCCCAAGTGCTAAACGCAGGTAGGTGGCTAGTCTCACCCAGCTGACCACTTGAGATCAGGGTTTCAAGACCTGTCTCATTGCGGCTCATTAGGTAGAGAGGATTGGTCATTTCGGCAGGGAATGATGTCTTCCCAACGCCCTCACGACCATAAATAACGATTCGGTAAGGTAGCTTTTCGGCTTTGGCCTTTACCTTGGTCAGAATGCTTCCAATAGCATTAGCTGATACTTTGTTCATGAACTTCTTCCTTTTTAGTAGAATTCCAAAATGACTCTAAGCACTCATGAAATGCAGAGCCAAATGTGAGAGCTAACGGTTGCTCTTCACGATCTCTTTCGATACGTTCGACGTATCGGTAGTAGTACTTTCGGCGACACTCCATGAAGGTGTGTATGCCGGATGTACTCAAGTTAAATTCACCAGACAGATCAGAACCTTTTCGTTCCCTCCAAGATCCGTCATCAGGTCTGGATGTCCCACAGCAAATGTTAATGTATTCGCATGGGGTATTGAACTTAGAGCATGCACTGCTGTTCTGGTACCAGCTACCGTTCAAACGGGCATCCCTGATGTGATCAGCGATTGTGTTTAACGTCAGATAGGTCTCTTCACATTGTGCAGTAGTTCGGCGAAGGTTCCCGTGACGCAGATAGTATTTATCTGGGTCAGCTAGGATCTCCGAGAACAGGCGTGCCTCGTACATGCCAGGCGTTTCCACATCACCAACATCTAGTGCTGGTATCGGATCATGCAACACAAGGTTGCAATAGTGCCCGACCTGCAATTCTTCTATATCCGCTTTCTTCAGCTTCCTCGGACGAATCCGTGGCTTGTGAACAACATCGTATATAGTTTGCTCTAACTCTTCCTCCATGAAGAGCTGAGCCATGTGGTAGGCAGATAGCTGCAAATCATAAGCCAGCTTTTTGAAGTATGGCTTATTCAGATCTCCTAGATCGTTCACAGTAGTCTTATGCTCCAGCATAACAAGACCGTGATTATCGTCCGTGATCAGCGTATCTATCTTACCAACGAATACATAAGGTTTTACCTTCAGTTCAATTTCAAAGTTACGCTCTACGTCAACTGCGTACCATGTGTCGGCAGCATATCGATAGAAGTAACCGAGAACAAGTGCACGAAGCTTAGCTTTGTCATACTCTTCCATCTTGTAATTTGAAATAGCGGCTAAGTGCTTACTCATCCGATGACACCTCGTTCTTGTTAATGTACTCTTCAAGAGCCGATTTAGTTGTCATCCAAGTCTTGCCAATCTTTCTGGCATCCAATCCTTTGTTGACCCAGTTACGGATCGACTGTGGAGTTTTGTGTAGAAGCTTTGCGGCTTCAGAGATAGTTATCTTATCTGGATCAAAGATATCCATCGAACCTTCCTTTCCCAACTAGCTGTAGTAGTTGTAGTAGTTGTATTTAGCGAGCCCCCTCAAGGGCTCGCAAGAATCAAGTAGAAGTCGTCTTAGTTAAAGACCATTATAAATATGCATAAACCATATTCATCCGTCAAGTCCAATTTTAGCTGTAATGGTTTTTTTAAGACGTTCGATCTCTTGGGCTGTTAACTTACGAGCCCTCTCTTCAGCTTCTTTTTCCCAGATTTCAGCGTTGTAGTTGTCTGGTAGTTGAGCTTCCGTGTAGGTTCTGAGCAAGGTTTTGACTGCTGAGGGAGTCCAGCTGCGGTTGGTAGAAGACTTAGTTCGCAGCTGATTCATGCGTTTTGCTATCTTGCCAGATGACATGCCCGAGTTGCGCAGGTGGATTATATAACCCACCTTCTCTAGGTAGGGCAGTCTTTTTTTGACTGTGTTGGACACTTGAGTTTTCATAGCCAATTGGCTCCTGAAATCGGCCTCCCAGCGCAATAAAATACGGACAGCTTTTGAGCTGTCCGTATCGGCGATCCCAGACTTTATCTGTTCTCGTATCCTAAAGTATTCCTCCTTGGTCAGATTCAGTGCTATGTTCCTGCTCACGTTTCCATTCCTTGTAGAATTGAAGTTGCAAATGCCTTATCTCTTGCTTTGCAATAAATTCTACCAGCTCACGGGTCTGACGATCATCCTCTTTTCTTAGGCTGATATGATCGAACATCCATAACTTATTGTGGATAGCTGACTCCAATTCCTTCTTTGTGGCTGGGTCAAAAGGGTCATCTGGTTGGAATACCTCACGGATCTCATGCCTGATCTTAACAATGCTAAAATCTTCTATCTTTGTGATGTAACTCATTCTGAATTCCTTTCATTCATTTCCTCAAGCTCTTTCCTCGCAGCATCGTAGTCAAAGACATACTCGTACAAGGCACCCTTCTCCAATGCTTCAGAGATCAACGTGTGAAGCAGAAATGCATCATCATCCACGTACTCCACATAAGCTCCTGAAATGTCGTGGAAGACCATCCACTTCACCTTGATGTCCTTCTTCTCATATTCATCAAGGAAGCCATCTACACTGGCCACATCGGTATCATCCCAATCAGATGCTGGTTGCCCTTCAGGGAAGTACCAGATCGTCTTAGACGATCTAGCATTCCCATTAAGTACTATGAAGCATTCGCAGCCATCACCGTCCACAAAGCTGTTGTGCAGCCCTGCCCACGATCCGGCTATTTTCTTTAATTCGTCTAAGGTTTTAATTGGTCTCATCTTCATTCTCCTTCAGTTTTTTAGCTTCATGACAAATCTCGGCTAAGTGCGAATAGCACTTGTTAAAATCCGGTTGGCAATCCTCACCCCAAGTAGATGCGGGAGGTAGCCAATCACCTTCCTCGCTTTGGTCTGCCAGCTTATTAACGAACTCCACAAGCTTCCTGTTGTAGTTCTCTGCACGTAGGCACCATAGGTGAGCCTTCTCAACGATCTCGGCTGCCACAACAAGCTCCTGAGTGGATTGCCAGAATTCTAATTCATTCTTTCCGTTATCGGGGCATTTGAAATGGCCATAGTCATCGTTGTAGTAATACTCACGTTCATGATGTGCATAATCGACTTCAGCATCGTGTGCGTATTGTTTGGAAGCCTTCACAAGGATCATGATGCACTCTTTGAGCGTCTTACCCTCAATCGCTTTCCTTGCGCGTCTCCTTGCAATTTCGGCACCTCCTGTACCACCTTCCCGAAGATTCCAACAAGTTAGTCTCTCTATGTAGTCGTAACTGTGTTCTTCCTTTTTCATCAGACTTTTACCTTTCTGAATAGTAATCTTGCAGCCCAGTTGTAGTCTTTCCTGAAACCGTTCAGGTCTTGCTGAGCTTCTTTCCTAGTCTTGTACCATCCGACATAATCAACGGTGTCATCAGGCCATATCACTTCGATCTCCCACTTACCCACAACAAAGTCCTCAGGAACAGGAAGCCCCTCGGCTTCCTGCTCACTAATGAACTGCTGTGTTAGTCGGAATAACCTAAACTTACACGTCATCTTTAGGTATCTCCTTCACTTTGCCATCAGTACCAAGGAATGTTCCCGCCGGTAGTTGTTGGAAGCTAATGTAGCCATTGATAATGGCATCCATCATTGTGATGTAATCCTCACCATCCTGTTCCGGCTTATCGACCGGCTGTTTATCGTTAGACATTTGTGTTCCTTCCTGCGCACCTGGAATAACTTTAGATCAGGCACAAAAAAATACCTGCTGGCCTTGCGACCAGCAGGTTGGGTAATGAATAGTTAATCTTCGTCCTGTTGATCCACGTTCCAAACCAGATCGCCGAAACTGTGTCCCTCGGAATACACGTTGTGTTCGTCCTCAACATCACCATCCTGAAACTTTGAGTATGCTAATGTCTTGGCATCATCGTATGTACGGGCTTCCACAGTGGCCGTGTAACGATTCGTTTCTTCGGCCTCCATGGTAACCTCCCATTGGTACACCCAATGCTCTATAGCCCCATGCAAGGCTATCACAAGCTCCTCTAACCCCCGTTCGTGTTCATCACGATTCGAATCAGTGGCTCTTCTGATAGCTTTGATTCTATCAAGGCTTACGTCCAGATGTTTGATGACGTTAATATCAATCTGCTCACGTACAATATCCAGCAGACCTTCATTGTCCTCGGATTCCCAATTCCATTCAGATAATTCATTCATCGACTTCATACTAATTCTCCCTCTTGCATGGCTCTAGACCATGCCTTAAAAACATCTCTTGCTTCTTGTTTGGTTAAATCAAAGTGTGCCATCAGGATCTCAGGAAACTCATACGAGTTATGCATTCCCGTCTTCCTTAGGTAACTCATTAATTCAAAGTATTCATTCACAACTTTTCTCCTTGTTTGTGAAATAGAAAAATAAAAATGCTATCCCAACAAGGGATAGCAAGAAAACTAAACTAGTCAGTTCGCTGCTCCGCATTAATTCGTCCTTGTACAGATTCGATTGAATCCACAACAGTCTTTGCTAGATGGTCGATATGTCCTTCAGAAGAGGGGAAACCGGCCAGATCAGCAATCATTGCATTCCACAACACAGTGAAGTGGTTGATGATGTCCTGATCCAGATCCAGTAGTTCTTCAGTGTCATTGCTGAATTGCACAATGGCTACGGCACCAACGATCCTGTTGAACTCCAGTGCTTTAGCCTCTTCGGCAGTGATACTCTTATCAGCTCCCTTGTGAGCTTCTTCATTCCAAATGCTATTGATAGCGGCTGCGTATTGCCCAAAGTTCTCATACCGGAACAATGAGGCTACGTTGTTGATGTAAAGTCCATCAGGGTTATATGCAGCCAATTCATCGCCAATGATGCACACCGAGTAGCCTTCATAGACTGTTGGCGTCCACATTTGTGGTTGAATGAACTCAAACGGTGCAGTGTTATCCCAAGCAATGGTGTCCAATACTTCTTTCAAGTTGTTGTGGTTGTGGGTAGTAGGTGGTTGTGGTATTGCGTGAAGCACTAAAGTCTTTGCCATTTCAATTCTCCTTGAGTTTGGCGTAATAAAGATACCAGCCCCGTAGGGCTGGTGTTTGGTTAGATTGCTATAATAACTGCATGCCTGGAATAAGTCTAGATCAGATTACGCATGCCAAGGGTATACGACAACGTCAACGGAAGGATTCGCACAATCTGTACATGAACCGCACAACTCGCCTTGTCGCTTCTTCCGTCTAGGTCGTTCACTTTGTACGGCGAAGGCTTCACGGGTTGCACTGCAAACGCTGACAGTGTTTCCGCTATCCCGTAGACGTTGCGCGACGTGTTCGGCAGCGGCCAGATTATTTTTGTTCCCCTGACCCTTTTTACCGACAATCACGGCACGGGCTCCACTTGTACGGCTAACCGTACTGTTCCCGTTAAATTTATCGACTTCATGGAGTGGCGTCATTGATTCACGTATAACGCAAAGATCCCCCAAGTGCCGCCGGTGTTGCCTCGCTTTCTCTTTACCTTGTACCGGCCAATGAACGGGGATTCCAGCATCATTGGCAACGGTCAAAAGCTTACGGGCTGCGGCATAGTACCTACGGTGGATCTTCTTATCCTTCAGGAATTTAACCGTAGGAGATGCGCCAAGCGGGTTAATCCTTAACCACGGGATATCGTAGCCACATAGAATTAACTGCTCCAACTCAAGTCGGGCAGCGTCCAGCGTTGCGGCTACGTCTAAGATCTTAAGCCGCTTATTGTGAGATTGCTTAATGTACTGCCTATGCTTGTACAGTGTTAGAACGTAGCAGTCCCGCACTTTACAACCGGCACAGGCGCCAGCATGGCCAGCGGGAAGTAGGCTTACGCCTACACTCCCGCGCTTGAACTTCTGTATCTCTTGTAATACTTTCACGGTGTTAACTCCTAATTCAATTCATGAGATAGGTTGACAACAATACCCGCTTTTGCGTGGATTGCTGGACTAGCTAGCCCTGCATCTTTTGACAGCATGTAAGCCAAGGCAGATTGTGCCACGGTTGAGTGATCAGAGTTTAGGACGCCGTCACCTTGCAACTTTGCAACGGATGTTTCGCCGTACTCGGTGCCAATAACGTGCAACTCCTCAAGCAGTACTTCTATATACTCGCTATGCCATACCAACGGCAGATCTTCAAACCATACGCTAGGTTCGCTAGATTGGACATGCTCCAACACTGCGCGGCTTATCTCCTCAAGATCGAAACAATCAATATAAGATGCGTACGCGCTGTAAACGATGTACTTCAGTTCGTTCGGCATCTGATTAAATATGCTGGTTACGGGGTGTACTCTTTGCATTGTTAATGCTCCTTGTTAATGAATAGTAATTACTTGCAACATTGTATATAGAATCGGTTCTTACGGCTATAGAACTTTAAGCATTGCAGAGTGTACGCCTTTTGTTGTGGTGGTGGTTGTACGTGGCATTGTGTGTACTGGGGGCTATGGGTAGGGCGTAGGCTAGTCATGACGGGGAGCAATGGCCATCTGTCCAGCTGTTACCCGTTCATCTACGGACATTCTTGCGCACCTGGCATAAGATTAGATCGGAACCACCAGCCGTCACAGTCTCGGCTGCTGGCTGGATCAACGATCATTCAACCCGTGCAAACGTCCTATAATGTTTCTTATGTTCGGTTCACAAAAACGTTTTCCCCACGCGCGCGATCCTTATATATAGAACCAAACCCCCCACCCCCACGCGTGTATCTATACATATAGCCTCCATTCCTAGCGAATGCATTTTTCGACCCTATGGAGTAGAATAGTAGGGTACCTGGGAGGGACTGATTATGAGTGGAATGGAGGACATGGTAGCACGTTTACACCACGCTTTCCGCTGGGATTGCGATAATTGTGGGCGTGAGAACTTTGAGAGAGCAATCTCTATGGAAAAAGAGTACATAGAGAGTAAGATAAAAGAAGAGGTTGACCAAGAGGGTGATTACGTTCTTTACCCTGCTTTGGTGTTCTGTACGCATTGTTCGGCACAATACCTGGCATCATTCCAGGATTTGACTGATTTAGAAGAGGAAGACGAATAATGGCTCAATATGCTAGGCCAGATGCTGACGACACGGACGGTAACTGGACGGACAAGTCTGGTGGAGGCACGTTGTATACGAGTATTGACGAAACCAGCGCAGATGACGATACGACGTACATCAAAGTGACTGACAACGGCAGTAATGAGGCTTGTATTGTGCAATTAAGCAATATTAGCGCGCCTACGTCTGGTAATGCCTATCTTAAAGCGAGGGCTAAAACGTCAGACAATGCTTATACAGGAAACCCTCCCCAGCTTAAAGTTGAGCTTTTAGAAGGTTCTGGAAATACTTCTCGTGTGTCAAACACGTTTTCTAGCGTATCTACCAGTGGTTGGGGGGATTTGTCCCATACGTTTAGCGGACTTGGTGTGTCAATTAGCGATTGGACTGCTCTAAAATTAAGATTAACAATGATGGCTGGTGATGGTAGCGGGATGGGTGCTTCGGATGAGATGCACGTAACAATAGCTTACCTTGAAACTAACGATGCTTCCGGTGGTGGAGGCTCTTCGGCAAAAATACCAGTAACCCTATTTATTAACGGGATGAGTACATAATGGCGACAAGAAACGTAGCAATGACAATCACTTTTGTTGCTTGGGATACAGGCAACAATGTGGGCAAAACGGGCGATAATGGGAACCTTACTTTGCGTTGGATAAAAGACGGTTCCGCTTCTGCACCAACCAACAGTTCGTCTGAAGTGGATTCAACAAATGTCCCTGGGGTTTACAAGATAACCCTGACCGCCACAGAAACAGACTGCAATATAGGGACATTGGCAGGAAAAAGCAGTACGTCAGACATAGTTGTGTTGCCAATAACCATACAGTTTGAAAGGCTTCCAGACGCTGATCCTGCGGCTAACGGTGGTTTGCCTACCGTAGACGCAAGTAACCACATTAATGGCATACAGGACACCTTGAGCGTTAATGTGACTCAGATTGAGGGTTCTGACGCTACTGACCAGATAAATGCTGCTTGTGATGCGGCTATAGAGACTTATGGCTTAGACCATTTGGTTTCGGCTTCCGTGGCTGGGTCAGATGTAACAGACAACTCTATTGTCGCTAAGTTGGTCAGTAAGGAATCTACTGCTGACTGGGACGATTACGTTAATACAACTGAGAGCTTACAAGCTCTCAGGGACAGGGGTGACTCTGCTTGGACAACAGGCGGTGGAGGATCTGCACCTTCAGTTGCTGAGATACGTGCAGAGATGGATAGTAATAGCACACAGCTTGCTGCTATTGTCGCAGACACCAATGAGCTTCAAACTGACTGGGCTAATGGAGGTCGATTGGACTTAATAGTAGATGGTATCCTGGCTGATACGGCTGAGATAGGTTCAGCTGGGGCTGGTTTGTCCGCTGTGCCCTGGAACAGCTCTTGGGACTCAGAAGTTCAGAGTGAGTGTGCTGACGCACTCACAGCTCACTGGGGAGCGACTTTAACGGAAGCTTATGCTAATGACAATGCGGCAGCTACACCAGCGCAGCTCTTGTATATGATCTATTCAGCTTGTAGCCAGTTTACTGTTTCAGGAACAGATGTTAATTGCTACGGATTAGATGGAAGCACTGTAAAGATGAAGTTTACTTTAGACGATGCAACAAGTCCGACAGAACGTAAGAGAGCATCATCTCCATAAATAAAGCGAGCCCCGTAAGGGGGCTCGCAGTCGGGTAAACACCTACATGAAGCGTTCCGTATATGAACATTTTAACGTCAGTCGTCAATACCGCAAGGGGTCAAAATGGCAATTAAAGATTTAATTGGTCCTGGATTTGTTGGTACAAACACTATTGAATTTATTGTTACCCGTGGATTTGGATCTTCTAGTCCAACAATCCAGTACTACGTACCGGCAAATCAAATCATTGGGGACATAGCAGCAGAGGACCTGTTCCGGCAGGGCGTAGCCCTAACCGGATACACGTTTATGTTGGTAAGCAAAGTAGACGGTTCCGCTATTACTAGCGGTTCCGTTACGACTAAGATAACTAAAGATGGAGGTACCCAGGGATCTACTACTAATTCAGCTGCTCATGAGGGAAACGGGCAGTGGTCTATAACCCTTACCGCTACGGAAATGGATGCTGAGGTAATTGGATTATCATTTACGCACACTAGTGCAATAACAAGTCACATGACGATAAAGACACATGGCTAAGAAAAAACGACGAAGACCTGGTTGGGCTCTATTCATTGACAGAATGAAGAGGGAGCAAAAATACCACCTTTACCGAGAAGTGTACGAAAAACTTTTGGCCGAAGGTAAACCACAAAAGACTGCTTCTTTTGAAGCGTGTAAGGAGATGGGGTATGAAGGACCGGACAAAGAGAGGGAAGTACAGGCCGATTGGTTACAGGTACAGGAACAACAGTTGGCGACGGAGGAAAAGGAGCAAGAGAAACAGCGACTGGAAGAAGAGAGAGCTCCTGCTAAATTACAGCGGGAACAGTTAGATCTTCTTGACCAGTTAGGTGACTATGACATCCAGGAGTCTGATTTGCCGGAAGACATTGCCTGGGTCTTTCATAATTTACATAAGTGTAAAGGCGATCTGGATGAGTGGCTTATTGTTCCTGAGAATGCTCCCACGCCTGGAGCGTGGAGCATGGTAGTTTGGGCAGTGGGTAACCAGACTAAGTTTATGGAGCTTGTTATCCGTGAACAGATGAAGATTAACAGTGGCAAAGACGAAGATAAAACAATGAAAGCCACTAATCATACGATTGCCCAAATAGAAGAGATGCTGGCAAACATCTAATAAAGGAAGATAATGAGCTTATACGATCAAGTGCCTAAGACTCTTAAAGAGAACCTGGAATATCGCAGGGATCTTCTCAAATGGGCAGATACTGTTGAAAAGCAACGAGTTCTTTTTACAGCTTGTCGTGAAGACATATTGTTTTTTATTAATGTCTTTTGTTGGCTGTATGAGCCTAGATCTTCTCGGCTGCGTGGTACTAGTTCTAACGTAATACCGTTTTTGACTTACGAGTATCAGGATCGTGATTTTTTAATCATGAATGAAGCCTTGGGTGATAAGGACATCGGTATTGAAAAGTCTCGTGACCTTGGGGCTACTTGGATGTTCTTAACGCTATTGTTTTATCAATGGATGTTCTACGACTTTAGTAGCTTCGGGATTATGTCTCGTACCGCTGACCTTGTAGATAAACCAGGTAAGAAAGATACGTTGATGTGGAAGCTGGACTTTCTTCTTACAGGTGACGGGGGCAAGGGGGGCTTGCCCCCCTGGATGCGTCCTAAGTTGTACCGAACAGCAATGTTAATGGAAAACCAAAGTAACGGATCTACGTTTGAAGGTGCTTCAACAACGGAAGATGCTTTCCGTGGTGGACGTAAAAAATGCATCGCTATCGACGAATACGCAGCCTTTCCAAATGGCGATGATTACAAAGCTTTAGCAGCTACTCAGCATGCTACTGATTGCCGCATGTTTGTGTCTACACCAAAAGGTGCCAGTGGTGCCTACTACGATGTAATGCACCAGGATTCTAACATGATTAAAGTAATCATGGACTGGAAAGAACATCCTGTTAGAAAACAAGGATTGTATACAAGTGATGCTGGAGAAGTGATTATCCTGGATAAGGAGTATGATTTCCCCGAGGATTATTTATATGTCAAAGACGGAAAGACTAGAAGTCCATACTATGATCAAGAATGTATGCGGCCAGGAGCCACTCCTCAGTCAATTGCTCAAGAATTAGATCGTGACTATGGTGGTTCTGAATACCAGATCTTTGGAAAGGATTTGTACGAAATTGGAAAAGAAAGTTTGCTACGCCCTTATAACACTGGCATTTTACATTACGACGAAGATACTCTTGAGCCGGAGTTTAATATTACAGAGGATGGTCCATGGAAGCTCTGGTGCCACAGGGACTCGGAAGGCAAACCACTTTCTAATGGTCAGTACGTTGTCGGTTGCGATATTGCTGCCGGGCTTGGAGGTTCCTATAGCTCTAATAGCGTGTGTGTTGTCTTGGATCGTGTGACTAATGAACAAGTCGCTGAGTTTGCTACAAATACATTACGACCAGAATCATTTGCTGATTTAGTCATTGCAACGTGCAAATGGTTTGGTGATGCTTATTTAATCTGGGAAATGAATGGTCCTCCTGGTGGTGCATTTGGTAGGCAGATCTTAGATCGGTTCTACCCAAACATCTATTTTCGTAACACTGAAGGAAGATCATTTAAGAAGAAAACAAAGAATCCAGGGTGGTTTAGTAACGACAAAAACAAACTTGCTGTTTTATCCAAAATGAGTAGTGCGGTACAATCTAAGCAGTATATGATCCGTTCCGACAAATTACTTGAGGAGTGTCGTCAGTACGTTTACAAGGATGGTAAAGTTGTCCATTCACGCAGTGTGAAAACCCAGGATGATTCCTCAAAAGGCCAATCTCATGGTGACCGTGTAATTGCGGCAGCCATAGCTTGGCATGCTTTACAGGAACGTCCGGCTGAGAAACGACCTGAAATAGATGACATTACAATGGAAGATGCTCCTGTCGGAAGTATGGCCTGGAGATTCCAGCAAAAACAAAACAAAGCAAAACAATTTATTAATGCAGGGTGGGATTAATGGACGTTAACGATCCTAAAGAACGAGCAAGGTTGTTTAAGTGCATTGAGTATTCAACAAGAAACTTAAGGCCATTTCGTGAACTTAGAAAACGCTTGGTTAAAGATTATGTAGGTACTTACTACAACCAAGGAGGTGATGAGCCTACTTCTGAGATAATCATGAACTTGATGTATCAGACTGCTGAAACATACACAATGTCTTTAGCGGCTAACCGCCCCCGTGTTCTCGTGACCAGCAAGTTCGCAGAACTTAGCTGGTTTGCACACCATTTCCAAAGAAGCATTAACAATCTTATTGAAGAAATCCACCTGGAAGAAACCCTTCGCAAAGCGGTTCTTGAAGCATTTTTTGGAATGGGTGTTGTTAAAGTTTACACAGCTGAGTCAGGTTTAATAAAACTTGAAGACGAAGACGAATGGGTAGACCCTGGAAAACCGTATGCTGAAAACATTAGTTTAGACGACTTTGTTTACGACATTGAAGCTACGTCCTGGAACAAGATTCGTTATGCGTTAAACAAATATACTATGCCTAAATACAAGGCTTTGCAGGATGATTCATTTGATCAAAAGTTAGTTAAGGACTTAGGCCCTCACAAGAGCGAATCGGGAATGTTTGATCATCAACCTGACAAGCCTTTGCGAGATGCTTTTACAGGTGAGTCCAAACCAGATGCATACGAAGAAGAAATCAAATTAATGGATGTGTGGTTGCCCTACGATGGAGTCGTAGCCACGTTTCCTGTTGGAGGTAATTCGCCTCCGCTTAGAGTAGTTGAATGGGAGGGACCTGAAACAGGACCGTTTCATATACTTACTCTTGCTGCTGAAGTTCCTGATCAGATCATGGGCGTATCCCCTGCTATGAACCTTAAGCCTTTGAATGACATTATCAATGGCCTCCTTCGGAAACAAAAGCGTCAGGCTCAAAGGCAGAAGGACATTCCGTTTTACCAGGATGGTGCACATGAGGATGCACAAAGATTACAACGTGCTGGTGATGGCGAATGGACTCGGGTTTCCAACCCCGAGTCCGTCAATGTATTAAAGATGGGTGGCGTAGACCAGCAGAACCAGGCGTTTAGTATGAACATGCAAGAGCAGTTTGACCGCATGGCTGGGAACCTACAAATGATGGCAGGCCTGGGACCACAGTCGGATACAGCTACTCAGGACAAACTTATACATGGTGCTGTGTCCAAGCGTGAAGCCAACATGCAGTACCGTGTCGTAGACTTTACAGCCAACATATGTAAAGATCTGGGCTGGTTGCTTTGGTCTGATGAAGCTAAAGAGATTGAAACTTCTTACCAGGTTGCTGGCAGGGACTATAGAACAACCTGGACTCCAGAAATGCGAGAGGGTGATTTCTTGCAGTACAACTTTGATATCGAACCTTATTCAATGATGTATAAATCTCCGTCTGAAAAGCTAAACAACATCACTCAATTTGTTACTCAGATTGCTATGCCAATGCAGCAAAACATGATGGAAGCTGGTGGACAGATAGATTTCCAGGAACTTTGCTTCTTGTATTCTGAATTGTTAGACATACCAAGACTTAAAGAAGTTATCACTTTTGCTGAACCTAAATCTAATAGACCAAAGCCTACTCCGGCTGAACCTCCATCTCCAACTCATACAGTTAAAGAAAGTGTACGTAAGAATGTACCAACCGGAGGAACAAAAGATTCTAGAAGTCATGTAATGCAACAGATACTTCAAGGCGGTCAACCAAATCAACAACAAATGTCCCAAATGGGAAGAACTCCAGCAGGTTAGGAAATAATTATGCCAAAAGTAGGAAAAAAGAAATTCAGTTACACTAAAAAAGGTAAAAGTGCCGCAAGAAAGCATGCCGCTAAAACTGGCAAAAAAATGCGGAGTAAAAAATACTAATGAAAACAATTGTTCATGTAAACCAGCATGTAATTAAGTCAAACAAAAAAAAGCAGGAAACAGATCCTGTTCTTACGGTAAAGACTTATAAAAGCAATCGTTATGCTCATGAGGCTGTAATTGTAGATGATGATGGATCTGAAATAGCTAGAATCGTTTACCGGCCTCACAAGCCTTTGTCTTGTGGAGCTCATTGCTGGATTGAAACACAAAAAAAGGTAGTCATTGATGTCTAGGAAGAAATACTTATACAGAAACAAAAAGGGAGATCTTGGTTGGCACGATACTCCAGCTCCTGAGTATGGCAAAGAAAGTGTTACTAAAACATCTCGTAAACTAGGTACAAATGCCTGGTCTACGGGATTAAGTAGTGTTGCTGCTGCTGTCCACAGCAACCAGGTCGGTGAGTTTAGGGAAGATGCAAAGACCCATGGATTTACTGGCGTTGATTTTAAGAACGACGGTACAGCTGTATTTAGTTCCCGAGGGGAACGAGCAAAGTACCTAAAGCATCGTGGCTTAAGAGACCGTGATGGTGGATATAGTGATTAAGGAAGAACAATGAGCGAAGAACAAGAAAACGAAGAGGTTGAGCTTACAGAATCCGATTTAGCAGTCATTGATGAAATCAATGAGGAAAGATCGGGAGAAGCGGAAATTGAAGACATTGATGATATTTCCGTTGAAACAGAACAAGAAACAAGTCAAGATATAGATAACGAGAGTGTTGAAGTATCCACTCCCGAACCCACTATTAATGACGAGTTACGTCAAGCTGCTCAGTATTATGGATTAAATCCACAAGACTTTAGCAGTGAGGGGTCACTAAAGAATGTTGTAGATCAGTTTATCTTAGCGGAGCAACAAGTCTACAATGCTCAGCAGTACTCCAATCAACAAAACGCTCAGCGAACGCAGCAGCGAATTGTTGATCAATTTAAGGTTGGATTAGGCGATGATTATGATGAAGGTCTTCGTGATGCCATTAATTCGTTAGCAGGTAATATTGTTAACAATTTTAATGGTCAACTTGGAACCTTACAGAATCAAATATCCTACCAGCAACAATTCGTTGACCAGGCTTACCGTGAGCAATCTCAACAGATGGCTCAAGGACAGCTTGACCAATTCAACGATGCTGTTGCAAGCCTTAAACACAAATCCTTGTTTGGTGACAAGCCATTCCAGGAGATTGATGCAAATAGCACAGAGGGTCAGAATATGGCTCAGTTATTTGATCAGATGACTGTTCTCGCAACTGGTTATCAGCAAATGGGGCAACAGCCACCAGGCTATAAGCAGTTAGTAGAGCAGGCATACCGTGCCTTGTATGGCAATGAAATAGATTCGTTAAACAAGCGTAGAACAAACGACCGGCTTCGTAAACAAGCTAAGCGAAGACTTGGGGGTGGAGCAACCACTTCTAAGCCTATTGCTATGATGACAGACGATCCGGTTAATGATCCAGCTCTTAAAGAAGCTTTTGATGGCTATCTGAGAGAGAATGGTGATATATAATACGCACTTATAAGGAGTAAGCAATGCCATTGCTACCAGATCAATTAGACGATTTTGTCAATTTGACCTTGGATAACTTCAAAAAGCGGAAGTGGGTTGACCTTTCTTTAGATCTTCAACATCATATTTTTGCTTCTAAGTTCCTCAAGGGCAAAGCAGCCGACCCTGAAAAGGGAGGCGTGCAGCTAAACTGGAAAGTCCAAACAACTAACACTGGGACTGCCAAGTTTAGTGAACTTTACTCAGTCGATGTCACTAGCGTGAAAGACCTCACCACTGAAGCTAAGCAGCAGTGGACTAAAAGTACGGTCAACTTCAGCTATGACGTAGACGAAGACGTTTTTCAATCGGACCGTGAGACAATCATCCGTGAAGTAGAAGTGCGTGAGCACTCTATGTACAACGATTGGTTTGAACTAATGGAAGAAGCACTCTGGACTGCTCCTACTTCCGATACTCAGTCCCCACGTAAGCCATCCGGTATTCCTTTCTGGATTCAACCAGGTACAGGTTCAGGCGGCTTTGTTGGTGGTGATCCAAGTGGATTCAGTAATGGTGCTGGCGGTATTAAAGTCGCTGATGTAGCTAACTGGAAAAACTGGGCTGGTCAGTATACGACAGCAAGCCGTGACGATCTTATTGCTAAGATCCGAAAGGCCTGTGAGTTTACTTACTTCCAAGCTCCTAAGCAGTTCGCAGAACTTGCTGGTGGCAAGGGAGATTCAGACTGGATGTTCTTTACTACTTACAACACTCTATCAGAACTAGAGAAACTGTTGGAAAGTCGTAATGATAACCTTGGTGCCGATCTCAGCAAGTACGCTGGTTCAGTCGTCATTAAAGGTAATCCTGTTGTATGGGTTCCATACCTCCAGGAAAATACTTCCAATGATCCGTTCTACGGAGTAAACCTCCGAGTATTCAAGTTCTTCTTCCGCAAGGGTCGTAAGATGCTTCGCCATGCTCCACAGCAGGCAGCGCGTCAGCACACCGTTCGTGAAGTTCATATGGATACCTGGGGTAACTTCGTATGTTACAACCGTCGTAAGCTCTTCGTATTGAACAAAGCGTAATTTTAGTTGAAAGGAGGTACCCCAAATGGGAGACCTTTATACAAAACGACAGGCTAAAGTTGGTTCGGTACGCCGAGGTCTTTCGCCTAACATTTTTAGCCAAGCTCCTATTACTGAGATCAACAACAATGGTCTTAGTGAAGGGTTTGGGATTATTGACGATTTTTTGTCGTTCAACGATGAATCGCCATGGATTTCTACAGCGGCAACTGCTGGTACTGCAACTTTGGCTGACGCTAAAGGTGGTGTGCTTGAGCTTGATAGTGCTTCCGGTAGTACGGGCCAAGGTATTCAAATCCAATATGGTGGAGCTACTGGAGCAGCTTCCTTTGTTCCTAATGCAGATGCAAATGTATACTTTGAAGCACGTATCAAAGTGACTGACATCAGCACAGGGATTATGGAAGTCTTCGTTGGTCTTTCGGAAGTTGACACTAGTATTATTAATAGTGGTGCAAACTCATCCGCTAACCACATTGGCTTTGAGCTTGTTGATGACAATCTTGAAATTGATTTCCACAGTGAATCTGGTGGAACTCGTAGTTCAAGTGCTAATGTAGCTTCCATCGCTGATGGAACTTACATTAAGCTTGGCTTCTTGGTAGAGGGGACAACAAAGGTTACGCCTTATGTTAATGGCGTTGCCAAAACTGCAATCTCTACTAACATCCCAACTGTCGCACTGACTCCTTCATTGGTATGTCAGTCTGGTGGATCATCTATTGATCCCATCATGTCGGCAGACTGGGTTGCTTGTTATCAGGTAGAGCAGATCGCCAACTAATTGGTTTCTGTTTTTCGTCGCTGGGGGTAAGGTCGCTTCCTTTACCTTGCCCCCAGTTTTTTTACATACAACACAAAAACCTGAGAGGGCTAGTTTATGAGCTTTGTTCGCAATGAAGCTGTAACTGGATTTACTTTTGGTTTAGTAAATAAAACTAGTGGTGCAGCCCTCACAGGGGCTGCTTCCGGTATAGGTAAATTCATAACTAAAGATGGCGGCACACAAGCTTCCATTTCTGGTTCAATTGCGGAAGAAGGCAATGGGCAGTATTCGTTAAATCTTACTGCCGCAGAAATGAACGCAGCTGTCATTGGGTTAATGTTTACCCATTCATCAGCGGTTCCAGTCCAGTTTACGATAAAGACAATTGGTTCTCCGGCTGATACCAGCACAGAGTCAACGCTGTCTCTATCATTGACTGACCTGAGGAAGGAAGTCGGCTGGTATTGGCTCGGAGAACGCACTTCTAGCAATTGGAGTGCTGACGAGTTGTCACAGATAGATGATATTATTAATTCTGGGCTTCGTCAATTCTACCATCCATCGCCAGGAGGACTTGCTCCTAAAGGCCATAAATGGTCGTTCATGGAACCTGTAACAACGCTCACAACGGTTGCCGGAACAAAAGATTACTCTCTCTCAGCAAACTTTGGCGGCATGATAGGAGTGGCAACATATGCCACTAGCGATGATCGTTGGAGTCCAATTGAAACAACTGGAGAATCCAGAATAAGATTGCTTCGACAAAGAGACAGTGGGAGCGAACAGTCGGACCCTCGCTTTATGGCAATCAGGCCAATAAGTAGTGACGGATCGAACGGTCAAAGGTTTCAATTAATGCTTTGGCCTACACCAGATCAAGGCTATACGGTTTCGTATAAATACCATGCATTGCCGAATAAGCTTACTACGGGTAATCCTTACCCTCTTGGTGGTGAAGCTCATGCGGAAACGATACTTGCTAGTTGCCTGGCGGTTGCTGAAGCTCGCCAGGAAAACAATGCTGGTATTCATGCAGCAAACTTTATGCAAAGAATGCAGGCATCAATTGCCTACGATAAACAAATTAACACCCCAGATGTTGCTGGCTACAACCGAGATGCTAGTGATACTGTGATGATGACAGAACAAGACAATCGCTATGTAAATGGTGACGTTGTGAAGTACAATGGAAGTGCCTTTTACGATACAAACCCATAGGTGATACATGTCAACTATTAGTCCACAAAACAATGTACTTGCGTCAATCACTATTAGTGACGACAAAGACAATTCTAGCCCTATCGTTTTTTCGGGTTTTCGTAAGGCCGTTTGCAACGTACCTTCGGGTTCTTCGATAACGACAATAACTTATTGGGTAGCGGATACTGAAGACGGAACTTATCAACAGATGTACAGCGGAGGATCTGCTATTGAGACAACTGTTGCTGCGGGTAAGAGCTACGCTTTAAGCAGCGCTATAGAAGGCGTTGCATTTTTGAAACTACAAGCAAACGCAGCTGGCACAGCTGCTTTACACATTATTTCGTAAAGGGATATCCATGTCAGGCCATAATATTCTTCAACAACTTTCAAGAGAACCAGAGCTTCTTATCGAAGATCCGGGCGCAAATGGGGTTATTCCTATTGACCGCACCTTCGGTATTTGCAACGTGGTTTCTACCAGTGCAAGTGGTGGCGGTGCTCGTGTACTAGCTAACCCAGCGCGTGAAGGCATTGTCATTACAGTAAACTTCCAGACTAAGGACACTAATAATTTAGTGATCACTGGTTCAACAAGTGATACTACTGGTGCAGCAACAAAAATTGGTTCTATTGACGGGACACAAACCGTTCAAATGACCTGTGCAAATGCTGGTGATACAGTTAGTTTTATTAGCACTAAATTAGGTGCTGATCTAATTTGGAATGTTTTCGCTAACAACGGTGGCACTTTGAGCTAATGGCAAGATTAAGGACAAGGTTTGATATGCCTTGGCCTAATCTTGGTTTAGTGGAGTCTACAGGTTTTGAAACACAACCACGTAACAGCACCGCCGAGTGTCAGAATGTCCGTGCTTATGAACCTTCTACTGGGCGCTCTCGTGGCGGCCAGCGTGCTGGGTTGTCAAAGTATGTAAACGCCCGAACAGCTGATGGCAAGGTACAAGATATTGGTCAGGTTGTAGCTAGAGCTACCCCAGCTAACCAAAATGAGGTTGGTGCGAGGACGGTGTATACTTACGCCGTTACCAATGGTACTGTTGCTAAGGTAACAAGTTCTGGATTTACTACTGCCACAAGCGGAAGTGGTGCATTGTCAAGCACTGTTCCTGTTATCTTTTCTTCACAGTTGTTTGGTGTAGTGTATTTTGCTGATGGTGCTAGTACTAAAGCATGGACTGCTTCAACTAACACTGTAGGCACTTGGACAGCATCGGCGGGATCTCTTCCTGCTGACGGTGGAAATGAACCAAGGTTAATAGAAACCTGGCGTGGGCGAATTGTCCAGGCTGGTGTTAGCTCAGATCCTCATAACTGGTACATGTCCAAGGTAGGAGATGCTACTAACTGGAACTACGCTCCAGCAACACCCACGGCCACCCAGGCCGTGGCAGGTAACAATGCAGACGCAGGCAAAAGCCCTGACATTATAAATGCCATGTGTCCGTACAGTGATGACATACTATTGTTCTTTGGAGATCATAGTATTCATCAAATGACTGGTGACCCTGCTGAAGGTGGTCGTTTAGACCTCATTTCAGATAACATCGGTGCTCCATTTGGTAGACCTTATTGCAAAAGCCCAGAAGGGATTGTTTATTTCTTTGGCTCCCGTGGTGGTGTCTACCAAATGCAGCCTGGGTCTCCTCCTCAGAACCTGAGTGAGAAGCAAATACCCGAACGCCTGAATGCTTTCAATGCTGATACTACTTCGGTAAGAATGGTATGGTCAGACCGTGAAAGAGGCTTCTACGTGTTCCTGACCCCATTGGATGGATCAGCAACTACTAACTTCTATTATGATGTTAGGAATCAATCATGGTGGCCTGATAAGTTTGCTACGGCGGCACATAACCCAGTATCAGTGCACACCTTTGATGGTGATGCGGCAGCTGATAGAACTGTATTACTTGGTGGCCAAGACGGGTATGTTCGCAAGTTTGATTACGACACTCCTGCTAAAGCAGATGACGGTGTTGCAATAGACAGCTTTGTGTTCCTGGGACCCATACAGTTAGCGAATAGACCTAAGATAATGCTTACTGATTTAGGTGCTGCTGTTGCGACTGGCAGCAATGATGTAGCTTTTACTGTTTATGCTGCTGAAACTGCACAGCTTGCAGAAGCTGCTGCTAGTGCACAAACAATATTTACTGGAACTTGGTCTGCTGGCAGAAATAAATCAGAAAGACGAAGAGCAGTTGGTCATAATATATATGTAAAGCTTCAAAACAATACTAACAGTGAAACCTGGGCATTTGAGTTTTTGGGAATTGAGCTTAATAGCTTTGATGGCCCAAGAGGGAGACAGTGGTAATGAGCGGATTAGTTGGTGGACTCAACAGAGGTCCAAAGTTTCCCCCGAGAGCTAGGCGTGCTAACGCTCGCCTAGCGTTAACTGACCCTGCACAAATTTCAATCAGTGGAGCAGTGGCTATTCCGGTAGTTACTAGCGACGAAACTGATTCAACAGATTTAGCAACTAGCCCGTCAGACGGTGAAATTGTGTTGCTGTTTGGTGGTGGTTCAACAGCAAAGTTGTGCGTTGCTTTTGGTGGCAACTGGTACGAAGAAACCCTAACCCAGATGAGTTAAAGAAAATGAGTCCAGTTCGAAACTTTCACAATCCATACGCTAAACCGTTTGGTAACAGAGGTTCAACCGGAGGTATGCCTACCGGCGGTGGATTCAAAGGTGGCGAGTATTTTCCTCCTGGTACTGGCCCTGGTATGCCTGCTGCTGGTGGAGGTATGGGTGGAGGTATGCCTGCTGCTGGTGGAGGTATGCC
>JAAHTH010000417.1_pt1 | contig 40942 bp, 42 predicted proteins | sample 6116091 | NCBI WGS metagenome assembly JAAHTH01 (sample SAMN13939990, study PRJNA603662) | sponge metagenome | isolation source: marine sponge | host: Mycale hentscheli | place: New Zealand | collected 2006
TACTCATCCCAATGGCAAAGAAAGAACCAAAGAAAACCTCCAAGAAACCAAGCCCGCCTCCTCATCAGATTCATGACGCTCTCTTTAACGAAATATTTAGTAATAAGAGGTATGGACTAGATCTCTTCCGTTCCGTCCTGACGGACGCAGAGTTTAAACTCTTCAACTGGAAGACACTCAGGCCAGAGGTCACAGTGTTCACAGATGACAGGGGGGTAGAGCGAAAGATTGATTTGTTGTTCTCAGTTCGAGTCAAGGAGTCGAAGGAGGAGGTGCGTATGCTTTTTATTCTGGAGCATAAAAGCTATCAGGATTCAAAAGTTCTCCATCAGATTCTGAGGTACCAAACTCTGGCTTATAATCGTTGGAACTGGAAGTATCCAGTGATTCCGATTCTCGTCTATCATGGACGGGAGAAGCACTGGAAGGGGAGCTTAAAGTTTCAGGATTCTATTAAGGGCCTCACCCCTTTGCTCAAGCAGAAATCTGGAAAAAACATCCTTAATTTCGACTGCAAGCTCTTGAATATTCACGATATTCACTTGTATGGCGGTTTGAGCAAGAAATTGATTTCTAGACCAATTTTACTTATAATGAGTAGGATATGGAACATCAGCGACAGGAACATCCAGTCGATGTTCAAGATGTTCCAGGCAGCCCAAACGAATACGGGTCTAAGTCCAAAGGAGCGCCGAGACCTTACGGAAAAGGCAGTGGACTACCTTCGTGCAAAAGACCCAAAAGTTACAGCTCGGATTGTTAGAATTGAAAAAGAGGTTGTAGAAGAGGAGTACAGAATTATGCCAGCATTACAATATTCTTTGGATAAGGAACGAGAGGCAGGTCACAAGGCAGGCATCGAGAAAGGCCGTGAGGAAGGCCTGGAGGCAGGCCGTCAGGATACTGCGCTGCGACTACTCGAAGAAGGAGTTGATGCGAAGATCATTTGTCGATGCACCGGGCTTACTCCTGAATCTGTAGAGAAATTGCGCAAAAAGAACGACAGCGAAACGGAGTAACCTGTGTACTTTCGCATAATTTTTCCATCTACTTTAGAGTGATGATTCGAATCGAGTTTTCTATGGTTTAGAGGGTTTAGATAGTTTAGAAGCCAGAGTTTGCGGTAGATACAAGGAGACCAGACAAAGACGTAGCGAGGCGTACTAGAAGTACGTCGAAGCGAGGCTTTGTACGTCGAGCGAGGCTATGGTGCAGTCGACACCGTAGATGCCGTGGAATCGGGTTTCTAATCGTTTTTTATAAGATCCTCTTGCATTAACCCTATATTTTTTATATACTGCTTCGCGTCTAACAAAGGGAATGCCTATGCCTCTTGAGCAGCAACGCAAAGAACTTGAAATTAAGCATCGCCAGCAATTGGCTATGCTGAATGATGTGAGTAGCAAACTTCAGGGATTGATTGAGTCGGAGAATTTGTACAAGGAAATAGTGCATATTATTCAGGAACGGTTTCATTATTATCATAGTAGTCTGTGGACAGTGGACTCTATGCGCGCAGCTACGTTGCAGGCCCATAATGGTGACTATAAGCACATACTGAGTCCGGGCTTTGTTCTGAAAGACGAAGGTATTATCGGGCACGTAATTAGTACAAACAAGCCCTATATTTCGAACGATATCTCCAAAGATCCGAATTTCTCTAGCCTAAAACTCCCCACGGAAACAAAGAGTTCACTCTGTGTCCCAGTGATGGGGGGCAAAGGCAAAATTAAAGCTCTAGTCAATATTGAATCGAGCCATGAGAATGAGTTTGATGATGAAGACTTGCATGTGATGGAATCTGTAGCTTCGCTAGTTTCATTGGCACTGAATTCCGCACTTCTTTATAATGAGATCGATGATTTTAATAAGCACTTGAAAAAGACAATTGAAGAAAAGACGTTAGAGCTGCGCAAAGCGCACGAACGAATTTTAGCGCAACAACGCCTATTGAAGAAAGAGAACCGTGCATTGCGGACAATTGTATCTAAGTCCTACAGTGACAAAGATATTCTCGGAAAGTCTCCTGCAATCACTTCACTTATATCGATGATTGATAAGATCGCACCGACAAGGGTTTCAGTTCTGATTCAAGGTGAAAGTGGCACCGGTAAAGAACTAGTAGCCCATCGAATCCATCAGCGCAGTGAGCGCTCGGATCGCCCATTCGTAGCAATCAACTGTGGAACGTTACAGGAATCACTTCTAGAGAGTGAGCTTTTTGGCCACGAAAAGTGTGCATTCGCTGGCGCAATCAACCAAAAGATTGGTTTAGCTGAGACTGCCGACGGTGGAACTCTTTTCCTTGATGAGATTGGCGGGGTCTCACTTTCCTTACAAGCCAAGCTTCTACGCTTTATTCAGGAAAGTGAGCTATATCGCGTTGGCGGAAAGACGCCAATCAAAGTGGATATTCGCATCCTCTCAGCAACGAATAAAGACCTAGAACAGGAAGTGCATAATGGAAAATTCCGCGAAGATTTATTTTACCGCCTGAATACAATCACACTTCGCGTACCGCCCCTGCGTAAGCGGCCAGAAGATATTCCATTGCTAATCAATTACTTCCTGGAAAAATCGAATTTTGGTTCCCACCAAATGCTTTCAGTTGAATCTAGAGCAATGGCCGCATTTCAGGCCTACAACTGGCCAGGAAACGTGCGCGAGCTACAAAACTCTATTGAGCGCCTAAAAATCTTGAGCGAAGGCGCCATTATTCACTTCGAAGATCTTCCGTTCAATATTCGTATGGCTAAACGAATCGCAGAAGGCAACACGAATAATACTATCACCCAAAGCATAAAGCACATGACGCTGGAAGAGCTCGAGAAGAATCATATTTTGCAGATGCTCTCCTACCAGCAGGGCAATAAGACGAAGACTGCGAAGGTGCTCGGTATCACAATTAAAACACTCTATAACAAATTACATCGTTACAGACTATTACAGCCCCAGGCAGAAAAGGATAGTAAGACCACCAGCCGCAAGAAAAATCCGGTGGCAGAAAAACCGTGGCCGACCCAATAATTTTTTTGTGGTAAGGTACATGAGACATAGAAGAGAAAGTGATGACAACAATGAATAAGAAGGCAACAGAAAAAAAAATGGAAGCAAAGAATACAACGAAAGCTAAAGGATCCGCTGGGGTTCCAAAGAACTTCCGTCAGCAAGCGGATATCGAGTCATTCTACCGATTTGTCTATGAAAATGACCTTCGCAACGAGGCTGTGCAGATTTTTCGTGAGACTAGAGCGCAAAAAGTTGCGCTTAAGGTCGCTAAAAATCGTTTGAAGCACTGAGGACTTCCTCGGATGAATAAGGTACGCCTTCTAATTACCGATGGATTTTCATCGGACGGCTTGGCTAAACTTGGAAAATTCGATCTATTTGAAGTAGATCTCAATAAAGGCCTGGACGAAGCCGAAGCCGCCAATAAAATTAAAAATGCAGATGCAATGATTATCCGTAGCGCTACCAAGCTCAAAGGAGCTTTGCTAGATGCAGGAGCGGATTTAAAGGCAATCGTACGCGCAGGGAGTGGTGTGGACAATATCGACGTAAGCGCTGCCTCCCAAATGGGCATTTATGTTTTTAATACTCCTGGCGCAAACAATAACGCTGTTGTCGAACTAACCATTGGATACCTCTTTAGCTTGCTGCGCGAATTACCTCGATGCGCTAGCGGTATGAAGGCCGGCAAATGGGAAAAGAAAGCACTAGTTGGAGGCGAGGTGCAAGGCCGCACGATTGGCCTCATTGGGCTCGGGGCGATTGGAGCTAGCGTAGCTAAGAAAGTTAAAGCACTAGGAATGCGCGTGATCGGCTTTGATCCGAGAGCAAAAGAACTCGGCGCGAACTCGTTCTTAGATGAAGTCTGTGAATCCGTAGATGATGTTTTTAAGAGCTCCAACATGGTCACATTGCACTTGCCGGCTATCGAGTCCACAAAGAATTCGATTGGTAAAGCTCAGTTTGACTTAATGGAGAACGGATCTTATTTGGTCAATTGTGCTCGTGGTGGAATTGTTGTGGAAAAGGACGTGATCGCTGCCTTAGACAGTGGGAAACTAGCTGGCGCAGCATTCGACGTATTCGAAACTGAGCCAGTTTCTAAAAATGACCCACTAGTTATGCATGAAAAGGTTATTAGTTCTCCACATATTGGAGCCGCAACAAATGAAAGTCAGAAAAAAGTAGCATTGATGGCAGTTGAAAGACTGGTTGGCTTCTTTAAGGACAATCAATCTGAATGTGCTTTAAACTCAGACTCTGTAAGCAGATCATAAGATTCTGTAAGCAAGCCATAAGAGGTAAAGATGGGAAACGTCGCAGTCGTAGGTTCGCAATGGGGCGATGAAGGCAAAGGTAAAGTCGTAGATGTGTACGGCGAGAGCGCTGACCTTATTATTCGCTTTCAGGGTGGAAATAACGCTGGCCACACTATAGTCGTCAATGAAGAAAAAATAGTACTACACTTAATTCCAGCAGCTGCTCTCCACGATAATAAAACGTGCATTATTGGTAATGGAGTTGTGGTTGACCCTGAAGTGCTTTTGCGTGAAATTAATCAATTGCAAGAAAAAGGCTATCTTCAGTCTTCTTCATTACTAGTCTCTGATCGTGCTCATGTGATTATGCCGTATCACAAACAACTCGATAAATTGCGGGAATCAAATACTAGCGCAACTTTCATCGGAACAACCGGGCGAGGCATTGGGCCTGCCTATTCCGATAAAGTTGGGCGTCGAGGTATCCGCATGGCTGACCTACTTCGTCCGGACTACTTGGAAAAGCGCTTAGAAGAAGTCCTTCCAGAAAAAAATTGTATATTACAGAGTTACTTTAATGCTCCACCTTTGGAAGCGTGCGGCCTAATGGATCAACTCCTGACGTTGGCGGAGAGGCTGAAGGACCGCATTGTGGATACTCAACCGCTCATCCACAATGCGCTGAAAGAGGGCAAGAAGGTGATGTACGAGGGGGCACAAGGCGTCTTACTAGATATTGATCATGGAACTTATCCCTATGTGACCAGCAGTAACACCATTACTGGCGCTGCACTCTCCGGTGCAGGTGTTGGGCCTAACGATGTTGACCAAGTGATCGGGATTACAAAAGTCTACACAACTCGAGTCGGCGAAGGGCCGTTTCCAACAGAGCTAGAGAATGAAACAGGAGCACTGATTCGAAAAGTTGGTGGCGAGTTCGGTGCAACCACGGGGCGAAAGCGCCGTTGTGGCTGGCTAGACCTTGTAGCACTAAAACATGCAAAACGTGTCGCTGGCTTTACTGGTTTAGCGTTGACAAAGATTGATGTATTAAGCGTCGTCGACGACATAAAAATTTGCACCGCTTATGAATTGAATGATGAACAGATCGATTATGTCCCATCTACCCCGGAAGACTATGAGCGTGTAAAGCCAATTTATAAAACTTTTGTATCGTGGGATGAAAAACTTCCGAAAGTAAAGTCGAAGAAAGACCTTCCAGCGGCACTACAGGAATATATTAAATTTATCGAAACAGAACTTGAAGTCCCTGCTGTATTGCTCTCGGTCGGCCCAGATCGGAACGACACAATAGTTATCCATAACCCATTTAATTAGCAATCATTCGCTGTTATCTTTGACGTTCGTGACTACAATTTCAACTCGCCGATTTTTTGCGCGCCCTGCGGCCGTAGAATTGTCGGCGATTGGTCTTCCATCTGCCCATCCAGCAGCAGAAACTCGTCTAGCCGGCACCTTATAACGAGCGCTTAGATACCGGACTAACCATGCAGCCCGAACCGCTGAAAGCTCCCAATTTGTCTCGAATTGATCACTAACCCTACCCTCAGTCGGGTTGTGATCAGTGTGACCTTCAATCCTAAGCAGTCGTTTAGATGGAATGATTGCTTCGAAAATTTTATTAAACACTGGTAAATATTTTAGATTAACGCTTGTCTGGCCTTCACTGTAGATGGCGTTCGCTGAAAGGCGAATAACCAAACCTCGCTCATCATAAACCAGTTCCAAGAGTTCTTTCATGTCCGTAGTCTGCAGTTGATACTCTAATGAATCTTCAATTCGCTCAGCAATCTCTTTAAGTTCTGGTGACGGCGCTGGCTGAGCATTCGTGTAGCCCATCTGCTTGGCCACAATATGGCCTCTCTGTGCGGATGGTGTTGAAAATACTTGTACTGTCTTCCCTGTACCTAAGTCCATCCTTCCAGATGAGCCGGTGAAACTACGCTCGATAGATTCTACAATTTGCTTGATCTTAGCCTTGTCCTGGTTGGCCATTGCATACATTACCACAAAGAACGCAAATAGAAGAGTGATGAAGTCCGCGTATGAAATCATCCAACGTTCGAGATTAACGCGCTCCGGATCTTTCTTTCTCATATATCTTCTTCAATTTCACGCAAACTAGGATCAAGGAAGACTTCTAGTTTTTCTTTGAGAAAATGTGGGTTGAGCCCTTCCTGGATACCTGCAATCCCAAGCTTAATTACTTCAGCTCGCATTGCAATTAACTCGGCCTTGCGCCTCAGCTTTGTACCCATCGGGATGAAAATTAGGTTCGCAAACCCCACACCATAGATTGTTGCAATGAAAGCAACCGCAATACCGGGGCCAATCAGATCTGGATTGTCTAGATTACGCATCACGAAGATAAGGCCAAGCACCGCGCCGATAATTCCAACCGTTGGTGAGTAAGCACCGTACCCTTCGGTAAAAGCCTTTGCGCAGGCCTGAAGATCGTCCATCTCCACATAAGCTTCTGTTTCCAAAATTTCTTTTACTGTATCCGGTTCAAATCCATCAATTACATATTTTAAGGATTTCTTAAGCTGTGGATCCTCAATTGATCCACGTACACCCTCAATAGCCAGCACACCCTCTTTACGAGCAAGAGTGGCAACTCTTACAATTTCTTCAACCAGTGGGCGGTAGTCCATGTCTACATTGTTAAAGATAACTTTGGAACCTTGGCCTAGCGCTCTCTTGATATCTTGTGATGGGAAACTAAGTAATACTGCACCAGTCGAACCACCAAATACGATGAGTAAGGCTGTTGGGCTCCAAACAGCACTCATAGGAAGATGTTCAAAGTGGGCGCCAAGTAAAATTGAAGCAACTCCCAGAATCAGTCCCCCGATAGACGTGATGTCCATTACTAAGGACTCCTCTCCACGAACCCAATTCGTTTAAATTCAGCAACTTTCTGCATAATTTCTGCAATCGACTCTCGAACCATCATCTTTCCATTATCACCAATTAACGTGATTAATGTGTCCGGAGTGCTTTCAATGAGCTTAATTTGTTCTGCATTGAGCAGAAACTCTTTATTGTTTAAGCGATGAAGTAGAATCATTTCCTATGATTGTATCAATCTTTAGTAATTTTCCAACCTATGATTTGTAAATGGGCTAGCAGTGAAACACGTGGATAAGGAAATCTCTGACTTGATTAAGTATGCCGTGGTAAGAGGGAATTCATGGATAAGTTCAAGCTTAGTACAAAATTTACACCCAAAGGAGATCAGCCACAGGCAATTGATTCCTTATGCTCAGGTATTGAGAGCGGTCAAAAACACCAAGTCCTTCTCGGAGTTACTGGCTCCGGTAAAACCTTTACTCTAGCGAACGTAATTGCCCGACTAAACCGCCCCTGCCTAGTTGCTGCTCCCAATAAGACCTTAGCTGCTCAATTGTTCGAAGAGTTTCAGCTCTTCTTTCCAGAGAATATGGTTCAGTATTTCGTCTCCTATTATGATTACTACCAACCGGAAGCTTACATTGCATCGACTGGTACATTCATCGAGAAGGATGCTCAGATCAATGAAGAAATTGATCGACTACGTCACGCTGCAACTTTTTCCCTATTGTCCAGAAAAGACGTAATTGTCGTTACCAGCGTCTCCTTCATTTATGGCCTTGGGTCTCCGGAGCTATATAATAGTTTGCACGTCGATCTTTTGGTCGGAACGGAGATTAAACGCAAAGAGCTTCTAAATCAATTAGTAGAACTGCAATACCAAAGAAATGACGTGGACTTTACCCGTGGATCTTTTCGTGTACGTGGTGATGTGGTGGAAGTCTATCCCGCCTATGCCGATGAAGTTGCAATTCGCATCGAATTGTTTGGAGATGAGATTGACTCTATCACCCAAGTGGACCCGCTCCGCGGCTTACCCTTAGGCAAACTCAATCGCATTTCGATTTTTCCTGCCTCTCATTATGTAACCGAAGCAGAAACACGCAAACGCGCAATACATACAATTCAAGATGAATTGCAACAACGTCTAACAGAGCTAGACTCTTTAGGTAAAACCGTGGAATCGAAACGCATCGAGCAACGCACATTGTATGACGTGGAGATGATGCAAGAAATTGGCTATTGCCAGGGAATTGAAAACTACTCTCGGCATTTAGATGGTCGAAGTACCGGTGAGCCGCCTCCGACGCTTCTAAATTATTTTCCTGAAGATTTTTTAATGGTTTTAGATGAGAGTCACGTAACTGTTCCTCAGATTGGTGGAATGTACCGCGGTGACCGTGCCCGTAAATCCAGCTTAGTAGAGCATGGATTCCGCCTACCAAGCGCTTTGGACAATCGCCCTTTAAGCTTCGAAGAATTTGAAAAGAATGTAACAAATCGTGCCTCGGGTATAGTCTATGTTTCGGCAACTCCAGCCGCATATGAATTGCAAAAAGCAGAGGGAGAGATTGTCGAGCAAATCATTCGTCCAACTGGTTTACTCGACCCAATCATTCATGTACGTCCAGCCACGGATCAAGTAGATAATTTGGTAAATGAAATAGTAAAGCGCACGGAAGGGATTGAACCTGCGGATCGTAGTCGAATCCTAGTGACGGTTCTAACAAAGAAGTTCGCTGAAGATTTAACTACATTTATGTTAAACAAAAAAATCCGCGTAAAATATCTCCATTCAGATATTGAGACTTTAGAAAGAATAGAAATTTTACGCGACCTCCGTATGGGATTATTCGACGTGCTTGTTGGTATTAACTTGCTTCGAGAAGGCCTTGATTTGCCAGAAGTGTCTCTAGTGGGAATTATGGATGCTGATAAAGAAGGATTTTTGCGCTCGGAACGATCTCTTATTCAAACAATCGGTCGTGCTGCTAGAAACCAAGAAGGGACGGTAATCCTCTATGCAGACAAGATAACAGGCTCGATGGATAAGGCGATAACCGAGACGAAGCGAAGGCGCAAGATCCAAGAAAAATATAATGCTGAACATGGAATTACGCCAAAAACCATTCGCAAGAGCATCGGCATCGGTCCTAGAGGCGCAATCAAAGAGTCAGAAAATTCCGGTCGTGGCTCGATCAAAGAGTCGGATGAGTCTTGGGTGGAGGCCAATGCAGTACTCGATGAATTTCCGAACCTCAAATCTTTGGACGATGTTCGCAAAGCCACCAATAAATGGCATGAAGCAATGCTAGACGCTGCCCGTGAGCGGGAGTTCGAAGAAGCAGCTCGACTGCGGGATCGTGTGAAGCGCTTAAAACAATTGGAGCTAAAGCTTCTCGAATCAAAGTCTTAATCTTCTTCGAGGTCCGAAGAGTCATAATAGACAAACTCATCGTTCTTATAGTTTCGTAGCACAACCTTATTGCCTTTGCGCTCTTTTACATACTCTGGAATCAATGGAATTTTTCCGCCACCGCCCGGGCCATCCACTACATAGTGAGGAACGGCCATACCGGAAGTCCAACCACGAAGATTCTCGATGATTTCCAATCCTTTCTCTACTGGAGTGCGAAAATGCGAAATCCCCTGAGCCAAGTCACATTGGAAGATATAATACGGGCGAACCCGCATCATAAGTAATTTATGATTAAGCTCTTTTACAATCCCAGGGTCATCGTTAATGCCTTTTAGCAGCACCATCTGGTTATTAATCATACAACCCGCATCTGCAAGGCGAGCACAGGCCTCAAATGCTTCTGCTGTACATTCCTTTGGATGATTGAAATGTGTATGTACAAATACTGGCTGATGCTTGCGGATCATCTGAATAAAGTCGTCATTTATTCGTTGTGGGAGCGTAACCATATTCCGCGTCCCGAGGCGAAACACCTCAATATGATCCATGCTCCTTAGCTCGCCCATAATATAATCAAGACGTTCATCACTATTGGACAGAGGATCTCCTCCAGAAATCACGACGTCTCGAATCTCCGGATGGTTACGGATATAGTCCAAACCGACTTCCAACTGTTTCTTTTGAGCAGCAGAAGAAGGGTCTGAAACTTTACGCTTACGCGTGCAATGCCGACAATACATGGCGCAGTTGTGGGTCGTATAAAAAAGAACACGATCTGGGTAACGGTGCGTGACGCCAGGTACGGGCATATCTTTTTCTTCACCAAGCGGGTCTTCTAAATCAGTCACATCAATCGTTAGCTCACCCATCTTCGGCACGGACTGCATACGAATTGGACAATTTGGATCGTCTGGATCCATTAGTGCCGCATAGTAGGGAGTGATCGACATATTAAACATCTCGACTGAGCCCTCATAGGCTTTTCGCTCATCGTCGGTTACATTGATTACCTTTTCAAGCTGTTCCAGCGTACGCACGCGATTGCGTTGCTGCCACATCCAGTTGCTCCAGTCTTTCTCCGAAACATCTTGCCAAATTTTGCCTCGATCCACACTCGGGAAACGCTTCGTAATGCGTTCATTGACTGGGTTTAAAACTTGTTTAGGTGCTGTTTCCTTTTTTGTATTGCCTACCATGCCGTCACCTCAAGCTGACTGATTTGTGTCAACTTTGTAAACTGTCCTATTACTTATTATGAGCCAGAATTTTAACGTCGTCCTGGAAAAGAACTTCTACCTTTGTGCTATCCCTGAGCTGCTGAACTACCCCAACGCCAAACCTTGGATGCTTTAAAATATCTCCCACGCCAAAATTGGCGGAAATACTATAGGGAACTTCTGCCTTACTCGCGGCCTCTTCCAACTGCCGCTTCCATTCCACGTTGCAAGGAATCTGTTCCACTTTCTGCCTAGGCGCACGTTTAGAAGCAATAACCCGAGCCTTTACCGTACCGGCTGATCCTTTCAGGTTTCGAAATCCATGAATCGCGTTGCATGTTCGACACTGGCACTTTGCCACTGGGCCTGAATTCCCTTCCTTATGCGCAATAATATTATGCATAAGATCCAGTTTGCATCTGCCACAATATGCGAGAACCTCTTGCCCAGCCGCCATAAATTTGCCTCTCTACGTGGAAAGAGTTTTACTATAAAGCACCTAGTAAGTATAGCAAAACCAATCGCGGTTATTATGAGTAGATCGACTAGAAAAGAGAAGCTTCTCGAAAAAGCTCGAAAGGTAGACACGGGCCCCGGTGTGTACCGCATGCTAGATAAGAACAATCAGATTATATATATTGGCAAAGCCAAAAATCTTCGAATTCGGGTGCGAACATATTTTCAAGAATCAAAAAACCCACACCCCAAAACTGCCTTGCTTGTTTCCAAGATTCATAGCTTTGAAGTCATTTTGACTGACTCCGAAGCTGAGGCCCTAATTCTTGAAAACATCCTCATTAAAAAACATAAACCCCGCTACAATATCCTCTTAAAGGACGATAAATCCTATCCATATCTAATCGTTGATTATAACCACTCCTTCCCTAAACTAGTTTACACTCGAAAATTCCGCCGAACGAAGGGTATAAAAGTATTTGGACCCTTCGTTAGTGCAGGTGCGATTCGACGCGCTAGCCGTTTCCTTAACCACACATTTAAGCTTCGTGATTGTTCAAATTCTGAGTTTGCTAATCGGAGCCGCCCTTGCATGAATTTCCAAATTGGAATCTGTAGCGCTCCCTGTACTAATGAAATATCTCAAGAAAATTACAATGCCTGTCTTGAACAAGCGCTAAGCATATTGACCAGAGGTAGTTCCGCCGCCCTAAAAGACATGGAAGCTCAAATGGATAAATTTTCCGAGGAAATGCTCTATGAAGAATCCGCACGAATTCGAGATCAAATCACCGGGCTTCAAGAACTATTAAATGAAGGCGAACAAGTAATCGCCTCAAATAATAAAAACAAGCTCGGTGAGGCAGACAAAGATGTAATTGCAATCTATCAAAAAAATTCTGTCGCTGCGATTACTGTAATGTTTGTTCGAGGTGGCCGACTTATTGACCGTATATCCTATGAAATCAATTCCATTTCCAATGAAAACGAAGAAGAAATTCTTTCGAGATTTCTAGCTCAGTTTTATCTCACTAGAGACTCCTTACAGTCGGTGGAAGTGGAGACTGCGCAAGACAATGTATTCCTGCCTGGCACCGAGCTCAATGCAATTCCATCAGAAATTTTAATCTCCAAAAAAATTCCCGATTTGGAATTATTCCAAGAGAGTTTTGCAAACCTTGGTATCAAGGCTCGCTTGAAAACCCCCAGTCGTGGCAGTAAAGCTGAGCTTATTTCCATGGCAGAAAAAAATGCGAAAGAAAACTGCCTAGAATACCTCAACCAATCGGAAGACATATATCGAACCCTTGGTGAGCTCAAGACACGCCTCAAACTGCAAAACTATCCGCGACGTATTGAATGTTTTGATGTTTCCAATTTAGGGGACACCGGCATTGTAGCCTCACGAGTTACTTTCATCGAAGGCAAACCTGATAAAACTCTTTATCGACGATACAAGATGAAGACAGTCACAACACAAAATGACTTTGAAGCTATGCGTGAGGCTCTAACCCGCAGACTAACTCGTTCTAGTAACTACAATTTTAGTGAAGATAAGGAAGACTTACCTGACCTGTTGATTGTCGATGGTGGTAAAGGACAACTTTCGATGGCCGTAGAGGTATTGAAAGAACTGGACATAACGGGCATCGATTTGGTCTCACTTGCAAAGTCAAAGACGAACCGTAATTTTAAGGGTGATGACATAGTAAAAACCCAGGAAAGAGTATTTAAACCAGGCAGAATGAACCCTATTGGATTGAGGGATGGTTCTGGCATTTGCAAGCTAATGCAAAGAGTCCGAAATGAAGCACACCGATTTGCTATCGCATTTCAACGATCTCAAAGAAAAATTAGCAACTAGTACAACTAATGCTAGTGCAGACTCTGCAGTCCTTTTCGAGCTCGATAGTTGCATTCATGGCAACGAACCACTTCATTCGTCGCCATATTCGTAAAGTCCGCAAAATAACTGAATTGAAGCTGTGAAGCACATACTGGGCAAGTTTCCAACTGCCGGATAACCTCATCTTTGCTGCTCGTTGGGCTAACATAGGGTTGAAGCCCTTCGAGTTCAGCCTGAAGATCAGAATCACTGAAATCTTCCAAATCCTTCATTCCACATGCCCCCCTTGCCTATGTAGCCTATATGAAGCATGTCGTCGTATATCGCTTGGCTCTTTAGAAGAAAAATTGAAGGTTGCACCTTCCACCGAAACAACGTAGAAAAGTTGTGATGAATTCATCGAATACAGTCTCTAACCCTGGAAAAATTCACTCCGATTTAGAGCAAATATTGCAATGGAGTTTTCGCGGCCTGACAGATCTGATGCTACCGCCAGCAAAGGGCAAAAATTTCGGCGCCTCTCAGACGATTTCGCTTTCAGAATTTACGAATGCGACAAAAAACTGTCAGAGTTGCGGCTTACACGCCGGTCGCAAGCGTGTAGTACTTGGCACCGGCAATGAGTCAGCTCGATTAATGATTGTGCTACCGGCCCCAAGCATGGAAACGGAGTCGAATGATTATCCTTATTCTGGAACTTCGGCAAAGCTGCTGCGGAAAATGATTCAAGCTATAAACTTAAACCTAGCGGAAGTTTATTCGACCCCGGTTTTGAAATGCGCTCCAAGAAAAGGGCGCAGCATAAGTGATGCGGAAATTTTAGAATGCCAGCAACACCTCCAAAAAGAGATTCAGATTGTAAAGCCTGAATTTATCTTGAGTATGGGTGAACTAGCTGCTCGTACACTACTGCGAACCGATGCAAACTTGGGAAGCCTTCGTGGCAATTGGGAGCTTTTTCTGAATATACCACTCTTATGTACCTGGGAAGCGGAGCTTTTGCTAAACAGCCCGGACAGAAAGCGAGAAGCCTGGGCAGATTTGAAAATGCTTATGGCTAGAATGAGACCATGATGCGATCAAGCAATCTACTATTTATTCTCCTCGCTTCATCCATTTTTGCTTTTTATCCTCTTGCCTACGCAGAGGAAGAGAGCCCAGGAAAAAGTATCATCGATAGAGTTGTGGAAAAATTTAAAGCGGGCGCGAATCCAAAAGATAAAAATCAAGATCAGGCTAAAAAAGCAAAGAAAAAATCCCAGCAAAGCAGCAAGGACGTTGTTAAAAAACTTCCACCTCTGATTAAATTCAATAAACAATATCTGAAGTCAATCAAGAGTGGTGTGACTGTTCTTTCCGAAAAAGCGTTCAATGACTTGGCTGTCGTGCCGGCCATCAAGCCAATATCCTATATTGTCATGGACGGGACGATAAATCCTGGTAACGCCTCGTTTGTAGAAACCTCAATCAAGCATGCCAAGGAAAAAGGGCACCAGGCCCTTATCATGCGAATGGACACGCCAGGTGGGCTTCTTTCGAGTACAAGGGATATTGTTCGTTATATTTCTGAGGCTAAAATTCCAGTCATTGTCTTCGTCCATCCAGGTGGAGCAAGAGCTACTAGTGCTGGAGCTATTATTTCAATTGCCTCTCATGTCGTGGCTATGTCACCAGGAACAAATATCGGGGCTGCTGCCCCGGTAGCTACTGGTAAGAACCTCGAAGGAGACTTGCAGAAAAAAGCCAAAAATGATACGGCTGCAATGGTGAAGGCTCAGTCGAATTTGCGCGGACGAAATACCAAAATGGCGGAGCTTATTGTACGTGAATCATCTTCATTAACTGCTGAAGAGGCTAAAACGCAAAAGCTCATTGAATATACACCATCAAATGTGGATGACCTACTTCGGTCCTTGCATCGAAATCAGATTCGGATGACTAAAGATGGTGCCAGTGTTGTACTGAATACGGCGGGACTTACTGAGAGCTCTTTGGTTCGTCTTAAAATGAACGCATCCCAAAAATTTCTTCACCTTGTTGCCAATCCAAATATTAGCACTCTTCTCATGGCATTTGGCGGAATGGGACTTTATGCAGAGATATCCAGTGGATTTACACTCTTATTCCCTGGTGTCTTTGGAGTCATTTGCTTAATCTTGGCTTTTGTTTCTTTACAGACCCTTCCTATAAACGTTGGGGGGTTGATCCTTTTTGGTCTGGGTATGGTCTTGATCATGGCCGAGGCATTCGTCTCGACCTTTGGCCTGCTTTCCCTCGGTGGAATAATCTCTCTTGGAATTGGCGCCCTGTTCCTCGTGGACACAACTAAGTCAGATATACAGGTATCCATGAGCATAATTGCTCCAATACTTGCTGCCCTAGCTATCATCATGGGTCTAGTTTCTTATATTATTGCCCGCGACCGAAAGTCCTCGACCAATTCTTCTTTTGATCCGCTATTGGGTAAGAATGCCACCATTCTTGAAATATCTGACGATGGTAGAACAGGTAAAGCATTCGTTCAGGGTGAAATTTGGCAATTCCGCTCAAATGAGCCCTTTTCTGCTGAAGACATTGGCGTAGTCAAAGGCCAGGATGGAATGATTTTAGAAATAGAAAGGTATAGAAAGGAAATAACATGCAAAGTTTAATTGAGAATAGTGAGAGCTATTTAATTTTTTTCGTCCTTGTATTCATGTTCCTCGCGAGCATGGTCAAAATTTTAAATGAATACGAACGAGGAGTAGTATTCCGACTTGGTAAAGCACTACCGAACCCCAAGGGCCCAGGCGTCGTGCTAATTATCCCTTTAATTGACCGAATGGTTCGAATTGATCTACGTACGGTGACTTTTGACGTTCCCGCGCAAGATATCATTTCTAAAGACAACGTTACATTGAAAGTGAATGCGGTAATCTATTTCCGTGTAACTAACCCTTTGAAGTCAGTGATTTCAGTTGAAAACTATATGTATGCAACATCTCAACTAGCACAAACCACGCTAAGGTCTGTGCTCGGTGAGGTAGACCTCGATCAGCTTTTGATGGATCGAACCACTATCAACCAAAAGCTACAAGCTATCCTAGATGAGCATACGGAAGGGTGGGGGATTAAAGTCGCTACCGTGGAAGTGAAGCAAATTGATCTTCCAATGGAAATGCAACGAGCAATGGCAAAGCAAGCAGAAGCGGAACGAGAACGACGTGCTAGCGTTATTGCTGCTGAAGGCGAATTTCAAGCTGCAAAGCAACTAGCTGCAGCTGCTGAGACAATGGGTAAGCAAGAGCTCACCTTGCAACTTCGTTACTTGCAGACACTCAAAGAGGTAGCCTCCTCAGAAGGGAATACCACTACCGTGTTTCCTTTCCCGACGGAGTTCTTAAAGACTTTCGCCTCCATAAGTAAATAAAATTCGGCTAACTATCATCGAATGCCTCAGCTAATTCGGTGATATGATGGGGGAATGCTCCACGGATGGTGTGCTTGGCTCTGGATTGGGTTTGGGTTTCTACAAGTTAGTCTTTCTACGGCTGCGCCTACATCGCCAAAGGCGCCTAGAGCCGTAAAGGCAGCAAAGGCCCTTACAACGGACAGCCAATTTATTCGCGTCCATGTAAAACGTGGCAAGCAAGTTAATATTTCTGGCTACGGACTAAATATTGATTCTAGAATTAGATTCAATCAATACAAGAAATTCAAACTTCGATGTGACAGCGAAAAAAAAAACGGGGAAATAGTTATAAAGAGCCTTGGGCGCTTTCGTTCTCCTCTCGAGTTTCGCTCTAAGAGTGGCTTTTTATTCGTAAGTGGCAAACCTTATCGGAAACTTCTTCGGGTAATTGCGAAGAAAAAAAAATGCATCGTTGTTAATATTAGCCCACTCGAACGATACATTGCCGGTGTGGTAGCAAAAGAAATGCACCCCGCCTGGCCGATGGAGGCACTAAAAGCACAAGCTGTCGCCGCCCGATCCTATGCAATTGCAAACATGAAAAAACCCCGCTATAGCGATTATGACCTCGTCAGTACGACGATGGATCAAGTATATACAGGCGCAACAGGAGAAGACTCCAGAACACTATTAGCCGCTCGTGCAACTAGAGGCTTAGTGCTGAGAGAAAGAAGGGAGGTTCTACGCGCCTACTACCATTCCCATTGCGGCGGGCGAACGGACATACCTAAAAACGTCTGGGGGAGATCTGAATCCGGATACATCTCGGTTTCATGCCCGTTTCATAAAAGGCATCAACCACAGAGTGTATGGCGACACGAACTTCCAAAATCATTTTTACAAAGAAAACTTAAGTCATTGGCGTCTGTTTTACCTCAGTCATTTCGGGAACTCGCCAACCTACGAGTTTCTAAGAACTTTAATTCTAACCGAGTAGTAACTGTAACAATGGCTGACGACCGAGGAAATTCGTTGGAACTTGAGGCTAATCATTTTCGAAAAATCATTGGTAATGGACTCCTAAAGAGTACAAAGTTCCACATCATTGACCGTAAAGATTCTATTGAATTTAAAGGCTCTGGTTTTGGGCATGGGGTTGGTCTCTGCCAATACGGCTCTAAAGAGATGGCAGAGCGAGGCAAGAATTTCAAATCAATTCTCAAGCATTACTATCCACTCGCTAGTCTAAGAAAATTGTATTAGGGGAGACAGGCCCTAGGCTAACACTATGAAAAGCACAGCAAACGTCAACGGAATAATCTCACCGGCCGAAGAGGCAAAAATCTCCATTTTGGATCGCGGCTTTTTGTACGGCGACTCCATTTATGAAGTTTTTCGTACCTATAATGGCGTTCCTTACCTCTATGCCGAACATGCAGATCGATTTGAGAATTCTGCACGACTGGCACAAATGAAGTTGTCGCAGACTCGTGAACAAATTCATAAGGAAATTTCGAAGACTATTGAGGCATCTGGCGCGAAAAAAGGCGACGACGTCTATGTTCGCTATACAATTACTCGTGGTTCCGGGCCAATTGACCTAGATCCAAATCGAAGCCCTTCCACTAGTTTCATTATTTTGGTGAAGCCCATTCCGGAGTGGCCACAAGGCTCATATTCTATTGGAGTGAACTTAGCTATCCCTAATATTCGAAGAAACTCTAGCCAGACCCTGGAGCCAAACATTAAGGGGGGAAATTATCTAAACAACGTTTTAGCAGTTGGGGAAGCAAAGGCAATGGGGGCAGACGACGCACTTATGCTAAACCTCAATGAGAAGCTCACTGAATGCTCGAATTCAAATATTTTTTTTGTCTTCAACAGCTATGTCATCACTCCCGCGCTAGCTTCCGGCAATTTGGATGGCACGAGTAAACGAATCGTAGCAAAAGTTTGTGAGGCGAATCATATTTCCTACGAAGAGCGAGAGCTATCTGCAGAAAACATCCTCCCAGCAACAGAGTGTTTTATTACTAGCGCCACTAGAGAGGTGATGCCAGTCAGAAGTATACAATTACCTGACGGGAAAAAAGTGGCGTTCCCTGAAGGTGGCGGAGAAATGACGAAGAAACTGCAACACCTATACAATGCCTATATTCAAAAATACGTAGAAGATCATTGGTCCGAAGCATTCTACTGAGTCTTACTGGAGCTGTAGAAATACAGGTAGAAATACAACCTCTGCCCCTATTTTTCTGTCTAAACTTTAGACACCTAACAATATCATTGAGAAGAAGTCGGATATCAGCTACCCTGAAGGTGTATGTATACCGTAGGGAGATATTCATGACTGTATTGATGAGCCACGCTGCAACGGCGTTCGCGTTATCTTTGTTTTTGTTTTCCACTCCGTATGCACAAGCGGACTTTACTGGTGCTTTTGAGAAGGCTGAAAAAAAGGCTGAGGAGCTCGCCCCCGAAGAAAATACTAATAGCAAGGCAGCTGCGGACACCTTAGAGACCGCGGGCACTGTAAAAACGGTGAGCGACTGGGTCGGCGTCACAGCTACTGCAGCGACCATAGGTACCGAACTCTACGAATGGGGCTTCGTGGATGATGAGAAACTACAGGAACTAGATTCCGAATACAGAGTTGCCGTTGATGCCGGCAACAATGAAAGAGCTGAAGAGGTTTTAGCTGAATTAACCCAACTTAATGAAAAGAAAAAGATGGTTGCAAAGGACCAGGCTAGCACACAGAAGTCACTAGGCACGATTCAAAAGGTGGCTGGTTTTGCAAACTTAGGTGCCGCAACTGGATCCATTGCTTCCGCCGTCATGGGCTATCGGGCGGCTAGAAAATTGGAAGAAGGTAAAATTAGCAATAGCGGAGAAACTAGAAAAGCAAAAAAAGCCGCAAAGAAGGCGGCCAATCGGGCGCTCGTTTTCGGTGCCGGTGAGGCTGCTGTCGGGCTTGTGTCGTTGAACCTATCGAAAAAGCACAAAGAGCGCGCAGACTCACTAAATTCTCTAGCTGATGATCTAGACTCTCCTTCCCCTGCCTCAAATATACGCCCTGACCTTCCCTCCGATGTACGTATGGATATCGATGAACTATTCGATAAAGTGGCTGTAACCAAATGTGGGGCGGGTGCGGAGTACCGCGTACTTAGCCCAGATAGCGCTGTTGAAGGTTATGATCCGGAGGCTCCACGAGTTGCAGGTAATGCAAATTCCAATGAAGTGCAATACAGAGCCACTTATAACCGTATTGAATGTCTACCGCCAACAGTTGTAGATGCTGATACAGATACAGGTGAGGACCCTGCCATCATCAATCCTCCCGATGGTGGTATGGCTTTCTGTACCTCGGATGTATTTGCTTGTCCGGACGGATCTTTCGTTGGGCGCGATGCCAGTAACGGTTGTCAATTTATGAGCTGCCCAAAATCGACGACCATTACCGATGCTTCAAACACTACATCCACCACAGAATCGGGAGAAGTTCCTCGACTACCGTCGTTGGCTGATGAACAGGAAGACCTTCAAATGGACGGTGTGGGCGCTGAGGTTGAACAGAACTAAGAGGATATTCTGAAAAGTTACTAAAAGCCTTAAATCACAAGGGCTAGCGGAGGCTAGTCCCCGGCGATCAGTCTGAAAAGCCATTTACTTGACTCATATAAACTTCTAGTTCCTGAACTGAAATAACAGCAGTTCCGGGAACTCCTACTCCTGCGCCTGCAGCATAATTTGCCATAGTCGCCGCTTCTTTAACAGAAATTCCCGCAGCAATTGCCAATGTAAGCATTGCAATTACGGTGTCCCCTGCTCCCGAAACATCAAAAACTTGGCGCGCAAACGTAGGGACATGAATAGGAGCCTCCTCTCGGGAGAATATTGTCATTCCATCCTTTCCTCGAGTGATGACCAGAATTTTGCATTCTAGCTCGCGCATTAGAGCTCTACCACATTCTAAGATGTCGTCCTCCGCATACAATTCCTTGCCACATAATTGCTCTGCTTCCCGCAAGTTCGGCGTAACCATATCCGCACCTCGGTAATACTCAATTCGAGAACAATCACTGGTAGAAGGCGGATCAACAGCTACAAACTTATTGGCCCCCTTTGCAATACGAATCAACTCTTGGGCTACACTCTTAGTGATAGTGCCTTTTGCATAATCCTCAATTACTAAAGCATCCATCGCCTCTATTCCATTTTCAATCGCTGCGCATAGTGCCCCCTCTTGCTCCTTTGTCAGCGGAGTACGTATTTCGTGATCGACGCGTACCACTTGTTGCCCCATCGCAATTACACGCTCTTTCACCGTGGTCCGACGACCTTCATGCTGCATAATTTTATCTCGATTAATAGAACACTCATCGAGCATCCCAAAAAGGTCGTCTGCAAAACGGTCTTTGCCAATAAACCCCGCCAAATGTGGCCTTGCGGAAAATGCTGCTAAATTATTCGCTACATTGGAAGCCAAACCCAATTTACTGTGAATCTTTTCCACAGAAACAATCGGTACGGGAGCCTCTGGGTTCAACCGAGTGGCTTCCCCTTCCGTGTAACGATCAATTCCCACATCGCCTACCACAAGAATTGGCTTACTCTTGATTTGAGATACAATTTCTTGAAACCGACTTCGAGATAATTGAAATTGGTTACTTGTCATGAGATAATCCCCTCGTCTCCGTCGTAATCACCTTCTAAGTCGTCGTCAAAAGGCAAACTCGTCATCTCGACCTTAGAGGGCTTTACCATGGATATCTCTCCACCGCCCAAAAGCACATCCAACTGCACTTCTACGTCCTCAATCGATATTCTGGGCATGCACGAGTAATATATACAAGATGCGCCGGCACATTTAAATCCCTCCGCACAATTTACGTCAGGAACTAAAATCGTAGACTTATCTTGTGAGGATACGCCTAAGTTTGTGCCATGTGAAATGCCATATGGCCCCCAGCGCATCCCACTTTGCACCCTAATTGGAGAGAACAAAGTCACCACACGAGTGCCCACTCCAACAGCGATATGCATTGGTCCTGTACTGGGCACAACAATCGCATCACAGGAGGAAATGACAGCGATAAACTCTCCCAATGATTCAGTACCTAAGTACTTGGAAAGAACTGGTGTACCTGACTCATAACTATGAACTTGCTCAATTTTTTCGTATACCCGATCAACTAAATCCTTCTCATCAGGGCCGCCTGTAATTAGGATATTATATTTTCGAACTAGTCTCCGTCCTAATTGTACATAATATTTTTCTGGCCAATTCAGTGCTGATCCAGCCATACCTGGATGAATTGCTACTAAAGGAAAATTTGAAGAAATATTTTTCTCTTCAAAAATCGATGCAACACGAATTTTTTGAGCTGGGTCTACGGTAATTTCTGGTCGATAACGATGGTGAGCGACGACAACTCCAAGATCACGCAGTAGCTGTAAATTATAATCAGCCTCGTGCATTTCGACATTGGATCGATTTTGGCGAATCCCCATATTAAGAAATATCCAGGACCACCATTTTGAGAGGCCGCCAATACGAAAGGGAATCCCTGCTAAAAATGTGGCAAATGCAATCCGAAAATTACCTTGCATTATGACAGATACTTGGTAACGCTTGCGGCGCATAGCCAGGACCATGCGAAAGAGACCTAAGATTCCTCCTCTATCCAATTCTTCAAAAACAAGAAGCTCAGAGACATTCGGATTACCCTTAAGAACATCTTTAACCGCGCTACGAACACAAACAGAAATCTTGGCCTTGGGTTGAATAGATCGAAGTGCCTTCAGGGTCGGGGTGATTAGAATTACATCCCCTATTTTATCGCCGCGAACGACGAGTATGCGTTCCACTTCTCTGAGCAAGAATAACCTCCTTATAATCATGCACCATTTCTACGATTCTCTCTAGAACCTCTTGTATGTTTAATCCACTCGTATCAAGTTCTTTGGCGTCGTCTGCCTTTTTAAGTGGAGCGACTGCTCGCTCAGAGTCATTCTTATCTCGCTCCCGCAAATCATGGAGCACTGTTTCATAATCAGCGTTTTCACCTTTACCCGTTAACTCCTTTTGCCGCCGTTTTGCTCGCTCGGACTCCGAGGCAGTGAGAAAAATTTTTACTTCTGCATCGGGAAAGATAACGGTCCCGATATCTCTTCCTTCCATGACAGCGCCACCAGCTCCGCCCATGCGACGCTGTTGATCGAGTAATGCAGAACGGACTGCTGGAATAGCCGAAACAATTGACGCCATTCGAGAGGCCTCTTCCGTGCGAATTAACTCGCTCACATCTTGACCTTCTATCCAAACTCGACTGCCGGATTCAGAAGCACGAAATTCGATATTGATTTTTTCGGCGAATGCGCCAATCTGTGCGATGGATTCGGCCTTTGCGGTTGATTCGGCCGTTAAGCCCTCTTGTAAAGCTTTCCATCCAACAGATCGATACAGTGCACCTGTATCAATATGAATATATCCAAGCTCTACTGCCACTAACTTAGCTAACGTGCTTTTCCCACTGCCTGCGGGACCATCAATCGCTATAATCGGTTCAATGCGCATCATTAGGACAACACCTTCTCTAATCTTGCAACTAATTTTTCGTTTTGTTCTTTCGTGCCAATAGTAATGCGCAAATGTGTTTTTAACCCAAAGTCAATCACAGGGCGCGTGATTAGCCCTTCCTTCAATAACGCGCTATAGATAGGGATTGGGTCCCTTTCGAAGTCGACTAGGACAAAATTTCCCTGACTAGGCCAAGTTCGAAGACCCATCTCTTTATAAGCATTCTGCATTTTTTCTAAACCTTGGGTATTCAAATCAACTGATTTTTTTAAGTGCTCCATATCGTCCAAAGCAATCAATGCTGCGTTTAATGTGAAGCTCGTTACATTGAATGGCATCTTTACTTTCCACATGGCCGTAATAACGTCCGGATGCGCAATTCCATAGCCAACACGCAGGCCCCCCATCCCATAAGCCTTAGAAAAAGTGCGTGTTACGACAATATTGGGATACTCTTTGTATAACTTGATTGGATCTACATAGTCTTTCGCAATCACGTATTCATAGTAGGCGGAATCAAGCACTACCAAACACTTGCGCTTACGCATCTCTTCCAAGAAGCTACATAATTCTTGTTTTTCCACATATGTTCCCGTCGGATTATTGGGGTTTGGTAAAAAAACAACCTTTGTTCGCTCATCACAAGCAGTCGACATAGAGCTCAGGTCCGCCTTAAGATCATTGCGCAGTTTTCCTTCTCGGTACTCTACTCCGTGAATTTTAGCTGAAATACGATAAGCAATAAATGCCACTGCACAAGAAACAATATTGTCACCTGGAACACAAAAGGTCCGGACCAAAAATTCCAGAACCTCATTAGAACCATTTCCAATGATAATCTCTTCCGGACTCACACCATTCTCTTTTGCTAATCGCTCACGTAGGTAATAGTGAGCTGCATCTGGATATAGACGAACTGCATCCACGTTATCGTTAATCTGGGAGTAGATTTTGGGCGAAGGGCCAATTGGGCTCTCATTGGAAGCCAATTTGATGATGTCACTGACTCCAAGTTCTCGCTCTAATTCCTCCATCGGCTTTCCCGGTTGGTAAGGAATCGACTCTTCGATATATTGTGGCACTGGATGAATATTTAATCGTTCACTCATTCCCGTCTCCCTAAAACCTATCGCGGAATAACCTTAGTTCGAGCCTTCCATTGATCATTCAATTCTCGGGTAAATTTTTGTAATACCTGCCCTGCAAACTTGGACCAATCGGTTAGACCCATTTCCTTCAAACCAGCCGCAGCAATGGGTGCGTCTGTCGGATCCAAGTTTATACCAAAATGAATCAGAGACGACACGGGGGAGGCTGTCACAATGGATACGGACAATTTTCGCCAGCCGGACTTGCTTGAACTTTGCCAAAACAGGTCATCTCCATCACGCTTAAATTCACCTGGCATACCCATTTCACAAAGAGTCTCCTGGACAATAACCGTAAAAAGGCGCTGCTGCCCAATTGCCCAATTCAAGTCTCCCTGAAAAAACTCTCCAAGAAAGTGAATCATAGACTTTGCTCGAATGAATGTTTTCGCTTCTCTATCTTCTAGGTCGACCAAAGCATCGGTCTGAACATCCGTAGGCCCCTGAAATGCCACCACTGCCGAGCCATATTTTTTTGTATGTTCGGCAATCCAATGCGGGCGTAGTTCTGGTCCGTTATAGGGTATCTCTTCTTCTAAAATTTTAGTAAAAATTTGAAAGCTCACGCCAATGCCTCCATCGCCCTAGCTAGCCGCTGACAGGACTCACATTTCCCACATGGCTCGGGCTTATCGCTGTAACACGACCAAATTAACTGAAATGGTAGATTTAGTTCACTACCTCGACGAACGATGCCTTGCTTATCCATTTCGATAGAGTAAGAGTCCACACCAACTTTTCCATTAGTCGACAATGAGAGAGAAGAATTTAAGGCCCTCAAATAGTCCATCGAGTTGTCCGGAAACGTAGTGGCTTCCTCTAAGTTGAACCCCACGAAAATACGATCGATACTTCTTGCCTCCGCAATCGCAGCAGCAACGTTAACTAAGACTCCATTTCGATTTGGTACCCAAACCGCCTGCATAGTTTTACGCGTAATCTCCATTCGGTCCAAGTCATCGAATTCGATATTGGGAACATCTAATTCTTTATTCGTTAAAGCACTTGTACTGAGACTTGCTAGCCACGGTAACTCGACTTCAATCAATTCAATGGAATAGTGCTCACACAACGCTTGAACCGATCTCTGCTCGGAAAGCGCTGCTCTTTGTCCATAGTCAATAAAGCAGGCATAGACCTCGCCAATTTCTGAGTCTGCCACCGCAGCTGCCAAATTGAAGCTTGAGTCTAGCCCTCCCGAAAGGAGCACCAATGCCGTCTTTGTGTTCATGGGCGCTGATCAAGATGAGCGTAGCGTTTTCCGAATCGAATGACCTTCTTATAGTAATCTAACGGTAGCCGCCGTTTCCCCCGAACGAACCGCTCAATGCGGGTAGGACCCCAATTATAGGCAGTAACATACTGTATTCGGTGTGGAAGTCGCTCCCGTAGTTCATGAAGATAGGCCATCCCGATCTGCAAGTTATGGTGCGGATTTTCTAAAGTTGCCCTACCCCGCCACTTCATTTTGAGCCGTTCTGCCACGGCCTTGCCGGTGGATGGCTTTATTTGCATTAGTCCTACAGCTCCGGCAAATGACTCAATTTTCGGGTCAAAATTAGACTCGACGTGAATCAAACCAAGGATAAAACCAGGAGTAAAACCGTATCGCTGGCATAGCCCTAAAATATCGTGCGCCAGACGACGGGCCTTGATTCGAGAGAATTTGGAATTTCGAGTCGCTAGAATATTCGCCACTGTATCCACAGATGGGTAACCCGCTTTCCGGCCGACCACCACGGTCGTACTGACCTTCTGGCTAGCTACGACTGCACTCGGCTCTGTAGCAGCCACAGGCTCCCAGTGGGTATTTTCCCAAAACTTCCAATGCTGGATGGGCTGGATTTCCCAGTTCGATAACGCGCGGTCTACTTGACTCACATCCACATTAACCGCCAAGTAGCCGACTATAGCACTTACGGCCCCTGCCCCAAATAGGGCACGAGTCTTGTTAATTTCAGAAATAACCCGCCAAATCATCATGGGCCATTTGTCTATCTGGAACGGACTAGAAAGTCAACGCTCCTCGATATATACATGCATGAATGGAAGAATCATTTTTACATTTGTGGCGCAGCCATTTGGAGCGAGTCCTGTTCTCCCTTTTTGAGGAGCCCAGGGAGCTTCTGGCTGTAGATATTGGTATTCTGGCTGTCGTTCTCGTTCTATTTTTCGTACTTGGGTTCTGGCTTGGCCGCCGTTCATATGATGCCCGAGAACCTAGTCCAGAGCCGCCCAGTCAAGAACAAAGCCTAAAAGCGGGGCCAGAGCTAGAGCCGGGGCTGCCCTCTAAGGGAGAGGTGCTTTGGTCTGCAGCACTAAAAAAGAGTCGAGAGCCACTTCTTTCACGCCTACAAGATGCATGGACTAACTTAACTGGCGGCGAAACTTGGTCAGAAGATCATCCAATGTGGGAGTCACTCGAAGAGGCGTTAATCACCTCAGACATTGGCCCACAAATGACAGACACTCTACTCGACGGCCTCAAGCAGGATTTTCGCGAAAAGCCGTCGGAAAAACACCTACGAAAGCGACTTCGCTCACGCATGCTGGAAGTTTTCGAGCTAGTTTCAGAGAAGCCTTCGGATGTACAAAACGGTAGTAGCGAGGATCCGAATATCACCATGCTGATCGGGGTGAACGGTTCGGGGAAAACTACCACTGCCGGTAAACTCGCCTTTCAATTGAAGCAGGCTGGAAAGTCCGTAGTACTCGGGGCTGGAGACACGTTCAGAGCTGCTGCTATTGAACAGTTGCAAGCCTGGGCCGATCGCATCGGCGTAGAGTGTATCAAGCCGGCCAAGGGCGCAAACCCGGCGGCCGTCGCTTTTGATGCCGTTGCTGCGGGAATTTCCCGCAATGCAGACGAAGTTATTATCGATACAGCGGGACGCCTCCACACTAAAGACTCGCTAATGGAAGAACTACGGAAAGTGGGTCGAGTAGTTGCAAAGAAAATTCCGGGGGCCCCACACCGTGTACTACTTGTTTTGGACGCCACTCTTGGACAAAATGCTCTAATTCAGGCCAAAGAGTTCTCATCCGTGATCGAAGCTACTGGCGTTGTGCTAACCAAGCTGGACGGCTCCGCCAAGGGTGGGGCGGCACTATCTGTTGTGTCTGAACTGGGGATACCGGTAGTAATGGTTGGTGTGGGCGAATCCGCCGAAGACTTACGCCCTTTCTCCCCGGAAGAGTTTGTAGAGAATTTGATTCCAGACGCCTAACGAAGTACCATCAAAGAAGATAAGGGAGCTAACCTTTGGATAATTGGTATGAAAAATAACCGCCGTCAGTATCTGATTAATCCGAATTTCCAGCTAAAGTTTGCCTTTTTGATCACTTTAGCAATGTTTGTCTTTAATATGGCATTTCCGCTTTTCATCTTAAACATGTTTGAAACATCGGCGGAACACAGCTTAGTCACCAACAACCCAATAGCACAAAATGCACTGAACCAAGCACGTAAAGAGTTTATTGCTTTGATGGTGGTCCTAGAAACTTGTTTCGTCTTGATGACTTTTGTTTTAGCTATCTTTCATTCACATAAAATTGCAGGGCCTCTTTATAAACTTAAAATTTCTATGCAAGCGTTAAAGCAGGGCGTATTAGATCGTCATATTAGTTTCCGAGCTAAAGATAACTTCCCAGAGCTTGCTGATGAGTTTAATGACATGTCGGATGCGATTTTTGCTCGCAGACGTAAAGAGCTAGAAGCTATAAACAATATTCTTCCCACAGTTGAAAAACTCCACACTAAATTGGGCGGCAATCAAAAAAAGATGGCAAATGAAGTGCTCCAGTCACTACAAAGCTTAAGTCGTGGCGCCCAGCAAAATGACTAATCCTAAAAATTTTACCGCAGAGCAATTATCTGAGAAATACCTACGTGGCAAAGGCTACGACCGTACATATCGAAAATTGGTTATGTATCGGGATTTAAACGCAGCTGGAACAATTTTTGGCGGCACGCTAGTATCTTGGATGGATGAAGCGAGCGCCATTTTTGCCGGCGAGCATATGGGCTCTAGGCGCTTGGTGACGGCAAAGATTGATGAGCTAAATTTTGAGCAACCAGCCCGCCTTGGAGATCTCCTCGAAATTTGGTGTAGCGCTAAACGAGAAGGCTCCTCTTCATTAACAGTTAACGTACTCGTAATTCGCCGCACCTCAAGAGACAGTACTGATAACACACCTCAGCCGAGCCAAATCTGTAATTCTGACTTCGTATTTGTTGCTATAGATCAAAATGGCAAACCCCAAGCCTGGAATATGAGCTAAAAATTAGGGGTAAGTTTGCCTTATTGGACTGGATCAGGTACCTGGTAGCGATTAGTTACCCGGTGATAGGGTCTTCAGATTTTGGGGGAAATATATGGAACGCTTCGTCGGATTTGTCGGTATCTTTGTGTTCTTGGGTATAGCCTACCTGTTTTCAGATAACCGTAAGGCAATAAGCGCCAGAGTCGTTGTTTGGGGTATGCTACTGCAGTTTATTTTTGCCTTACTCGTACTGGGGATCCCAGCGGCTGGCATCTCTGGTCCACTTTCCCCAATTTTCTCATTTGCCAACGATGTATTTGCAAAAGTACTAGCGTTCACCGATGAAGGCTCAAATTTCATTTTCGGATACCTCAATAAACCGGAAAGCGGCGATAAATTTATCTTTGCCGTAAGCGTGTTGCCGACAATCATATTTTTCTCCTCGCTAATTGCAGTCGGCTACTACTTAGGAGTGATGCAGAAGCTCGTCAAAGGCATGGCTTATGTAATGCAGAAGACGATGGGAACGAGTGGTGGTGAAACGCTTTCCATGGCTGCCAATATATTCGTCGGTCAAACGGAAGCGCCACTTCTCGTAAAGCCATATGTTGCCAAAATGACTCAATCGGAGCTCATGACAGTTATGACGGGTGGCTTTGCAACAGCAGCTGGAGGCGTATTAGCTGCCTATGTGATGATGCTTCGGGATGCTATTCCAGATATTGCTGGCCACCTGATAACTGCATCTGTCTTGTCTGCTCCTGCCGCGCTGGTAATGGCAAAAATTTTTATCCCTGAAACGAAGAAGCCTCTTACTCGAGGCACCACTCATTTAAAGGAAGATAAGGTCACGGATGTAAATGTGATCGAAGCTGCGGCTCGTGGGGCGGGAGAAGGCTTAAAGCTAGCCCTAAACGTTGGAGCCATGTTACTTGCATTTATCGCGCTCGTAGCGATGCTAAACTTTGGCATTTCCTGGATTGGCGATCTTATTGGATTCAGCTCCTGGGGTAAAGGCTTAGTGCCTGAAGCCATGCTAAAGGGGGGCGAAGCCAAATTAAGCCTACAATTAATCCTAGGCTGGATCTTTGCCCCATTTGCATTCTTTATGGGTGTTCCATGGTCAGAGTGCGCGCTTGTGGGCAGCTTGGTCGGCGAAAAAATTTCACTAAACGAGTTTGTTGCCTACCTTAGCCTTTCTGGAATGCAGGAGAGTTTGAGCGAAAGGTCGATGATTATCGCCTCCTATGCACTTTGTGGATTTGCAAACTTTTCATCCATTGCAATCCAAATTGGTGGGATCGGCGGAATTGCGCCAACTAGACGGTCCGACCTGGCTCGGATCGGATTGCGTGCAATGATTGCCGGCACGATTGCGGCATGCTTGACTGCCTGCTGGGCCAGTATACTTATTTAGTTCGGCTAGCACACCGGCTCAAATAATACACGGTACCAAATTATCAGTTAACACGATACAGCTGTGTTGGGGAATTTTTGCGATAAACCCCTCGAAATTCTTTACACATTCCTGTACCCTTTGTACTGAATCGATCAATATGAAAAAGACTGTCAGGAGTATGAAATGAAGTTGAAATGTCTTTCTAAAATGAATTTTATTGCAATGCTGTGTACGACAATTGTGCTTAGTTTCGGCGCTGTTGGTTGCACTAAAAAATCCTATAAAAGTGAGGATGGCAAAGCGAGTGGTGTCTATGATCCCGAGCTTCGAGAGGAAACCGAGTCCGAACGTATTCATTCATCAGACAAGAACACAGCGATGGGATTGCAAACGGTTAATTTCCCTTACGACTCTTTCGAAATTACTTCGGGAGGGATGTCTGCACTTCAAAATAATTACGAGATCTTGATGGAGAATGAGAGTCTAGAGATTCAAATTGAAGGTCACTGTGATGAACGCGGTGGAATTCAATATAACCTTGCTCTCGGTGATAAGCGAGCAAATGCACTTCGCAGAAAACTTATCTCCATGGGTATCGACGGAGATCGAATTGAAACTATTTCTTATGGAAAAGAGCGGCCGCTTGCTCTAAGCCAGTCGGAAAGTGCGTGGGCGCAAAATCGTCGAGGAAATTTCGTAATTACTTCAAAATGACTCGAGAATTGAATACGCCAGGAAGATTGAGCTCCTCAGCTCGCTATCTTTCTGGCTTTCTTGTATCTGCCCTATTCCTTACTGGCTGTGGAGTCATTGCTACAAGGCCCGCTCGCCACCTTGGTTATGCAGAAACTGCCTTCATTGCAGCACAAAAGGCTAATGCAGAAGCAGAGTCCCCTCAAGAGTTTCAGCTCGCGCGAGAAACTTTACTCAGAGCTCGTGCAGCCTATCGCTTAAAAAATTTTAATCTAGCTCGAAAGCTGGCTGTTCGAGCTAGATTACTTTCTGAAGAGGCCGAATTTTTGTCCATGTTTAAAGACGCAGATAAATCATTACTTCCTAAATCAAATCCTGAGGGCGATGAATTTTGAAATTATTACTAACCTTAATAATATGCCTATCACTGCCCCTGAGCGGATGCCTTAAAACAAAAGCACAGATCAAGCGTGAACAGAAGCAGGTTGAAATGCAAAAGACACTCAATCAAAATATTGCCAGTCAAGAGCTCAATATTGAACAGACTCAATTACAATTAGGAAAAATAAACGGCAAAATCGAAGAATTGGAATTCTACAGAAAGAAAGAGCTGGAACAGAATCGAAACACGCTGACAAATTATAGTGAGCGTATTTCCATGCTGGAAGAAAAAATTGCAGCCCTAGAAAAAAACCAAGCGGACTTCTTGGAGGAAATGAAAAGGCTACAGAGAGATAACTTGCGCATACTCCAGAACAAAGGAAGCCGCAAATCTAGAGGCAATGCTTCTTCTTTCAGAAAAGGAGTTCAGGCATTTGAGAAAAAGAGGTATTCGGAAGCAGCCTCCCATTTTGAGGCTTTCATGAAACGTTATCCAAAATCGAAAAGCTTTTTGCGTGCCAGTTTTTTACTCGGCCAATCTCACTTCAATCTCAAAAAATACATGGACGCTATTGTTGCCTACTCTACTGTCTATGAGAAAAATGGAACAAATTCGATCTGGCGTCAATCCGCTTTAAATATTGCAAGAGCTTTTTATCGCTTGGGCAAAAAATCGGATGCAAAGCCATTTGCTCAAACCGTGATCGATCGATTTCCAAAATCTGTGGAAGCAAAAAGAGCTCAGTCTTTGCTTAAATAGGAAGCCCGTTGCGTCCTGCAACTCACTCAACTCACACCAGAGACAGTTGACTGAATTTATCAATTTAATGTAACCTCTTACAAAGAGCTACTTTTAACTGAAAAAGAGCAAAATTCAGAAAGAAGAGGTAAGTATGAATAAATATCACATAGTGTCAATAGCGAAGAAGGGACTTTTTTTAGGGATATTACTCATCGCTGTTCTAGCAGTGAGGCCAATGGGGCTTAGTGCAGATAATGCTTCGACATACAAGAGCATGCTTGATCATGATCGTGTCCCAGGAGAGTTTGTTGTACGCCTGGAAAGCGGCACAAAGTCATTAAACAGCATGAAGGCGACTTTCTATCGAGATCCAACTTTAGGTGTCCAGTCATTTAAAGCTTTCGAGACAAATGCTGCGCTCGTGGAAGTTAAAATCGCTGATGACACAAAGGCAGAGTTATTCCTAAAGACAATGAATAGTCACCCAGGCGTTCGCTATGCAGAGCCAAACTATACTGTAAGCTTGTCGAGCTTGGAAGTGCTGCCAAATGACCCAAACTTCAACTTACTTTGGGGGCTAAAGAACACTGGCCAAACTATTCGAGGAAACAGAGGAGAACAAGGCGCTGACATTTCTGCGACAGAAGCTTGGGCGATTGAGCGAGGCTCAAAAGATGTATTAGTAGCTGTTATTGATTCAGGCGTTGACTATACTCACCCGGACCTTAAAGACAATATTGCTTTAAATCAGGGCGAGATGGGCTTTGGCACGGATGGGCAAGATAAAAGCACTAACGGAATTGATGATGATGGAAACGGGTTCATCGATGACTGGAGAGGTTGGAACTTTGCTGTTCCCGGCGGGGGCACTAATGATCCAATGGATGATAATCGTCACGGAACTCATGTTGCAGGCACAATCGGCGCATTTGGTGATAATGACATTGGCATCACTGGTGTAGCTTGGGAAGTTGGAATTGTTCCGATTAAGTTCTTAAGTGCCTTCGGTTTTGGAACCATAGCTAGTGCAACTAAAGCTGTTCAATATGCAACCACTAGAGGCGTGGATATCATGAATAACTCTTGGGGTGGTGGAGGTTTCTCCCAAGCGTTACTTGAAGCTATTGAAGAGGCAAAAAGTGCGGGAATTCTTTTTGTAGCAGCTGCAGGAAACTCTCGTAGAAACAATGATGTTCGCCCTTCTTATCCAGCTTCATATGAAGTGGATAATATAATCTCTGTTGCCGCCACAAACAATCGCGACAGACTCGCTTCATTTTCAAACTATGGGAAAAGGACAGTTCATATTGCCGCGCCAGGGGAAGACATCTATTCCACGCTTCTAAACGGCGGATATGGAATGCTTTCGGGAACCTCGATGGCTGCACCACATGTCTCCGGCGCAGCTGCATTGATTTTATCGAGTTACACAGAAGAAGATTACACTAAGGTTCGTGAGCGAATTCTCGAATCCAGTGATCGGAAACAAACACTTGCATCCAAAATTATGTCTTCTGGCCGCTTGAATGTCTACGAGGCTCTCCGCTATTCTGCCGACGTTGATCCTCCGGATGAGGAGGACCCGCCGTTGTGCCTGCCGCCGTACTACTATTACAATGGGAGGTGCTTCCTGCTTCCCAGCGAGTGGTGGTGAGCATCTACCGTAATTAAAAAGCCAGGCGATCGCTTCGCCTGGCTTCTCTTTTAAATTTATCGCTTAGAAAAGTACTCTTGTGAGCCAGCTGGGTCTGGCTTCATAGTGTCCTTACCAGCAGACCAGTTGGCTGGGCAAACTTCACCGGTCTTCTCGTGAGTTTGGAACGCTTCCAAAACACGAAGAGTTTCATCCACAGAACGTCCAACGCCCAGGGCATGAACCACTTGGTAAGAAATCTCTTGCTTAGGATTGATTAGGAACAGTCCACGAAGAGCCACTCCGTCTTCCAACAGAACACCATAATCAGAAGCGATTTCTTTGTTCATATCAGAAAGAAGTGGGAAGTTTAGCTCACCCAATCCGCCTTTGTTGCGTGGCTGGTTAACCCATGCAAGGTGAGAGAACTGAGAATCCACAGAACAACCAACAATCTCACAGTTCAACTTTTTGAAATGTTCATAGCGATCAGAGAATGCAGTGATCTCGGTTGGGCAAACAAACGTGAAATCTAGTGGATAGAAAAATAGACAAAGCCACCTTCCTTCAAAATCCTTAAGTTTAATATCTTTGAAGTCCTTTCCAACAACTGCAGTCCCCTGAAATTCAGGAGCCTGGCTCTGCACGAGCGGGTTGAGAGATGACCACATTGCTTCAGTTACTTCCGACATTAGACCTCCTTAGCTAAACGTCATTAAATCATTACAAGCCTTATACAAACGTCTTACAATATGGAACACATAGCTAACAAGGTCAAGCAAGATCATGGTAAATCTCCTAGCCATGACAACTGCTCGCGTAAAAATCAATCCTAGTTTTTGGACACATGACCTCAACATCCCCATTGGATCCGACCTCGTACCGGCTTCTCTTTTCCAGGAAAATTCGCATTACCTGGTTTTTGATTTGGAAACAAAAACCTTAGCTGACGCAGTGGGAGGCTGGAAAAATTTCAAACAGTTAGAAATCTCCATCGCCTGTGCTTGGGATTCCAAAACCGAAGAAATGCTCGTGTTCGAAGAGAAGGACATGCCAAAATTAGTTGACCTGCTGTGCTCGCGCCTGGTCGTTGGCTATAACTCAAACGGCTTCGATTTACCGATCATGGAAAAATATGGCCTCGACGTGGGCAAGGTTGACTCCTTTGACATTATGCTAGACATGCAGAACGTCTCGGGCTGGAAATTCGTAAAGCTCGAAAAAGTGGCCACTGCCACGCTTGGCACCGGAAAGAGGGCAGAAGGTACTATGGCCGTACAGTGGTGGGAAGAGGGCAAGGTCGATAAAATTATTGAATATTGTAAGCAAGACGTGGCCGTTACTCGTGACGTTTTTCAACACGGAATAAATAAGGGTTTCATCAAAATTGCCAAGGCAGACGGATCCTCCGTGGAGTTTCCAGTCGACTGGTCCTAATAAGCTACTGGCTTATAGGTCTTCAAAAATCGCCCTACGGATTGAGGAGCCGACCCCTCTAAACAATTCCCAAAAATAAAAAATCCTACCCCCTTCGCCGCCACAATCTCTGCACTAATTTCAGATAAATCACGATGGAAATCTTCCTGTGGCTCTAAAGTTTGATCATACGGTGCCATCCAATCCATGGAAGCGGTCTTTTCTCGATGGGAAGGTAAGAGTGCTCGCAACAGTATGGGAGCCTTCGCCACCAATCCCGCTGCCCGCAAGCGCTTCCACTGCCAAGCTATAGAAGGCAGGTTGGTATAGGAATGCAAAGCCATCTGGTGCCCATGTCTCCGAATGAGTTCTATAAATTCCTCGTTCCAAAGCTCACGGTCCCGGACCTCTACATAAAGTGGTATCTCACTAGGAATAGCTTCCAAAAAAAGTGTTAATCTCTCCTGAGCCCCATCGGCGGAGAGCCCTCCTTTGGAAAAGGCTAAAACAACTGTGGCCACCCGATCTTGCATAAAGCCTATAGGGTCCCAAAATTTTTGTAAAAAAGCAGCTGCATTTAAAAATTCTGTGTTCTGCTTGCCCGCCAAAGCTCCAAAACGAGGATGCATTGGAAACTTTGGCATCGTCAATTCATTCGTGACCTTTACACAGAATCGAAAACTACTTGGAACCTGATTGAGTAGCTTCCGCATATAGGCTTCTCGAGGCCAGTCATAATAGGTGGCATCCAAACTTACTATCGGAAAAAGATCTGCATATTCTCGAAGACAATTCTTTTCGAATTCCATTTGAGATTCATAGACAGAAGAATAAATTGTTCCTTCCCAGCCACGAAATTTCCAAGACGAAGTTCCAAGAAATATTCCAGAACAAATGGCCTCTCCCATTAGATCTTGTTTGAATGGTAAATCGCGAGTTTCCTTGGCAGAGTTGGAACGGCCAAAGAAAAAACTTTCTTGGTAAGCCATGACTAAACATTAAACCTAAAATGCATAATATCCCCATCCTGCACAATGTAATCCTTCCCCTCCATGCGCATTTTTCCTTTGGCTTTTACTTCTGCCTCAGAACCAAGGCTCATGAGATCATTATATGAAAAAACTTCTGCTTTAATAAAACCACGTTCAAAATCGGTGTGGATGACCCCTGCGGCCTGTGGCGCTGTATAGCCCTTACGAATTGTCCAAGCACGCACTTCTTTCTCGCCCGCAGTGAAATATGTTTGCAGGCCGAGCAGGCTATAACCTTCACGAATCAGACGTGCAAGTCCCTCTTCCTCAAGCCCCAAAGTTTCGAGAAAATCTTTTTTCTCTTCTTCGTCCAGCTCAGAAATTTCGGCCTCAATTTTTCCACAGATAGCAACGACCTTAGATCCTTCTTTTTCTGCGTGGTCCGCCAGTAACTTGAAATGCGAATTATTCATTGGATCCGCAACGGAGTCTTCATCCACATTCCCCACATAAAGCACTTTCTTTTGCGTAATCAAATGTAGATCATGAATATGAGTCAACTGATCTTCATCGAATTCAAGGGTCCGTATTGGCTTGCCTTCCTCAAGAGCAGTTTTTACTGAATTTACTGTTTCTAGCGCCGGGCTCGCCTTCTTTGGGTCACGCTTCATTTCTTTTTCTAAAGCCTGTACTCGCTTTGCAACGGTTTCCAAATCAGCAAACATTAGTTCCGTATCAATTACAGACACGTCCCGAGCCGGATCAACAGAACCGTCTACATGCACCACGTTCGTATCCTCAAAGCAACGAACGACATGACAGATTGCAGACGTTTGACGAATGTGGCTTAGAAATTTATTGCCTAATCCCTCACCTTGAGCAGCGCCCTTTACTAGGCCCGCAATATCAGTAAACTCAACCACTGCAGGAATGCTCTGCTGTGGTTTCACTTTTGTCGTAATTTCTTCCAGCCGGCGGTCAGGAACTTTAACCATGCCCACATTCGGCTCAATCGTACAAAAGGGAAAGTTCTCCGCCTGGGCCCCTGCTTTGGTGATAGCATTAAAGATCGTCGATTTGCCGACGTTTGGTAACCCTACAATTCCACAGCTCAATGACATAATTTAGTCCTTTTCCTTATTTAATCCTTTTCCTTACGATTGAAGCGATTCATGGCTTCAGAAACCTTTCCTTCAACCAACATTTCTAAACAAGTAGCTACTTCCGGAAATTGCTCTTCCCAGTGCTTTATCTCCTCATCCGTAAAGTTTCCTAGAACATGACTTATTGGCCGTATCTCCGGGTGTGGTGGACGCCCAATTCCTATCCGCAGTCGCAGATAGTCGGTACCGAAAAATTCAATACTCTTAAGACCATTATGAGAGCCAGAGCCTCCTCCGACTTTTACGCGAAAGGTTCCTTGCTGCAGATCCATTTCATCGTAAACCACTATAATATCTTTCACGGGGATTTTATAAAACTTTGCAACTGCTTGAATGGAATCACCGGAGGCGTTCATATAGGTTAGAGGAAGGAGTGCTATCGCATCCTGCTCACCAACCGAGACTCGCGCTACAACTCCCTTGAGATCACGTTTCTCATTAAAAGAGCCGCCCTGACCACTGGCCCAATGCCGAACAATTCGAAAGCCAGCATTGTGGCGATTTCGTTCATACTCTCTTCCGGGATTACCCAGGCCAACAACGAGTTTCACGGATCATGTCTCCGTTAGGTCAATCAAATAACGAGCTGACGGAATCGTGATAATGAATCCGTCTGATTGTCTCACCAAAAAGGCCCGCCACGGTTAGCACTTCGAACTTGGAGCTCTTTAAGGCTTCACCACGCAATGGAATCGTGTCGGTGAAAACTACTTTTTCTAAAGCAGATGCCTGAATTCGTTCAACTGCTGGTCCGGAAAGCACCGCATGGGCTGCGCAGGCAAAAACCTTTTTTGCTCCATGTTTTTGCAAAGCCTCGGCGGCTTCCGTTAGGGTACCAGCCGTATCGACCATATCATCCACGATCAATGCATTACAGCCTTCCACCTCACCTACGAGGTGCATCGCTTCCGCTACGTTCGGACCAGTACGCCGCTTATCGATCATGGCCACTTTAGCGTCCACTTTCTTGGCATATGCCCGCGCACGTTCCATACCGCCTGCATCTGGCGATACGATCACTAAATCCCCCTTAGGCACTAAGGACTCCCGGATATAATCAAGCATCACTGGACGAGCAAAGAGGTTATCAAAAGGAATATCGAAAAAACCTTGAATCTGTCCGGAATGTAAATCACAGGACACAACGCGGTCCACACCCACGGCAGTAAGTAGATCGGCCACAAGCTTTGCCGTAATCGGTGTACGAGGCGCTACTTTGCGATCCTGTCGTGCATAGCCGTAATAGGGAATCACAGCGGTGATTGTGCTCACAGACGCACGCTTTAGCGCATCGGCAATAACCAGCACTTCCATCAAGTGATCATTCACCGGATTGCACGTACTTTGCACGATATAAACATTCGTACCCCGTACGTTTTCTTTTACCTCGGCGAATATCTCACCATCCAAAAATCGCCGTAGTTCCAGTTTGCCGATTTCGACACCCAAGGTGTCCGCAATATTTTGCGCCAAGGGACGATTCGAAGAGCCGGAGAAGACCAATAATTTACCGGGTAAGGATTCCAACATGATGGCTTTTGTATACCCCCGGGGGCTCCGCATTTCAATCAAAGACTCTATATTCAAGCGACTAGCTGGGATCTACATTCAATGGTAGAAGGTCGATAATGAACAGTATCATTCTAGGCATTGAATCATCTTGCGACGAATCTTCGCTTGCCATTGTCCGCGGCGGACGGGAAGTTCTGGCTAATGTCACCGCCCGTCAAGAGGAGGTTCATAAGCGCTGGGGGGGTATCGTCCCGGAGCTGGCTTCTCGAAAACACGCGGAAAGCCTTTTACCCGTCACAGAACTCTGCTTGGAACAGGCAGGCTTAAGTGTGGACATGGTGGATGCAATTGCCGTCACAAACCGCCCCGGACTTATGGGCTCACTCATTGTGGGTGTGAGTGCTGCAAAAGCACTTGCTTATGCCACAAAGAAGCCCTTGATCCCCGTGAATCACCTGGAGGCTCACCTAGCCTCTGTTTTCTTGGAATTTGAGGGAGATATCGCCTATCCAGCCCTTGGCCTGATTATTTCTGGTGGCCATACAAGTCTCTACCGAATAGAGCAAGACTTCTTAAAGTTCACCCTACTAGGCCACACTCGAGACGATGCAGCTGGCGAGGCTTTTGATAAAGGGGCACGCCTCCTAGATCTTCCCTATCCCGGCGGACCTGCAATTTCCAATCTGGCGCTTAAGGGAGATGCAAATGCTATCGACTTTCCTCGAGCTTTGCCGAGTAAAAATACGCTCGATTTTTCATTTTCCGGATTAAAAACCTCGTTAGTGAACTTTCTACGTACGGACCATGGTCAATCGAATGCGGATATTGCCGCAAGTTTTCAAGAAGCCATTGCCGACGCGTTAGTTCGAAAAACGAAACAAGCACTTGAAAGAGATCACTACCGCTCTGTTGTCGTAGCTGGTGGAGTATCAGCTAACACCCGCATTCGCGAAAAACTGACGAATGCGCTGACTTTGAAAATAAACCTACTAATTCCCGATTTAAAATACTGCACCGACAATGGAGCGATGATCGCAGCCATGGGAGATATTCTTTATAAACGAAAAGAGTATCTCCAAGGTTCGGAATTTTACTCCCTTCGCCCTAGCGCTCGAACAGAGCTGAAGGGGAAAGTGTCTTAAATGGTGAAAACAAAAACGAGGGTGAAAAAATCTTTGGGACAAAACTTCCTTATCGACAACCATGCCATTGCTGAGATTCTTGGTGCAATCCCTGAAGATGCAAAGGCTATTCTAGAGATCGGACCTGGAAGAGGCGCATTGACTTTGCCACTTGCCAGACTGGGCGCGCGCATTCTGCTTTTAGAAAAAGACGAGCAAGTACTTGCTGGAACTAGAACCTACTTAAAAATTGAAGGTGTCGAAAATTTTACCGCTTGGGAAGGCGATGCTCTTGAATTCGATTTTGCTAGCATTTGGAACGATGGGCATGCGGAAGGTGATATTGTTGTCGTTTCCAATCTTCCTTATAACATTGCTACGGAGATTATGTTTCGCCTCCTAAATTTTCAGTCCAAGATATCTGCAATGGTATTGATGTTTCAAGAGGAAGTCGCTCGAAGAATTTCTGCCTCGAGCGGATCCAAAGCCTATGGTGCGATCTCGGTTCTCGTTCAAAATTATTATCAAGTAGAGCATATCCTCAAACTTTCCCCGGAATCTTTTCGTCCGCGCCCTAGAGTGGAGTCAGGAGTTTTAAAATTTGTTCGTAGAGAACGTCCGCTTTTATCCATTGCCGAGGAGAAGTACGGGAAATTCAGAGACTTTGTGCACTTCTGCTTTCGCCACAGAAGAAAAACATTGCTGAATTCGCTTAGCCACAATGTGGCTGAGCTGCCGATCCGTAATAGATGTGGTAAAACTGAGCTAGCCTCAAGCCTACGTCGTCTTGGAATTGATGAGTCCCGTCGAGCCGAGACCCTAGAGCTTGAAGATTTTTTAAAATTGTTTCAGCTATTTAGTTCATAGCCAACATAGCCGGAGAAATACACGTGGCCAAATCGGGGAAAGGCAGCAAAGGTGGTGGAGAAAAGGTTATTGCGACCAATAAAAATGCCCGCCGTCAATACCAAATTCTTGACACCCTGGAAGCCGGAATTGTACTCCACGGAACGGAAGCGAAAACCATTCGCCAAGGAATGTCGCAGATGACAGATGCCTACGTGTATATCAAGAATGCCGAAGCTTTCCTCGCCAACCTCAATATTCCGGTGTACGAGTTTGGCAATCGAGAGAATCATGAACCACTAAGAGTGCGAAAACTGCTTTTGCATAAACGTGAAATCAACCGTTTACGCGCTACGATCGAGGAAAAAGGTAGAGCAGTTGTTGCCACTCGGATGTACTATAAAAAAGGGCGAGTAAAGGTGGAATTAGGGGTCGGACAAGGCAAAAAATTACACGATAAGCGCCAAGACCTGAAGGACAGAGACCAAAAGCGCGAGATGTCGCGCGAGATGAAAGTTCGACAGCGCTAAGTATACCTAAAATGGAGATACGCCCAAAAGTTGTGGGTCAGAGCCTAGGCAACCCCCTCTTGGTTGG
>JAAHTH010000422.1_pt1 | contig 40839 bp, 58 predicted proteins | sample 6116091 | NCBI WGS metagenome assembly JAAHTH01 (sample SAMN13939990, study PRJNA603662) | sponge metagenome | isolation source: marine sponge | host: Mycale hentscheli | place: New Zealand | collected 2006
CAACCTGCTCCTGTCGATCCAAGACAACTACAAGGACAGCGGCCACAAGGCTAGAGATTTAATAACAAGAATACATATCAAACTGAATTCGGAGGTGCGTTATTTGCGGTATAAGCGGTTATATAGGACAAAGTAAGCATCCTGATATCACATATTCTCTAATTACCAATTTATTTAGCCATATAGAGTCTAGAGGCCGAGATGCTTCTGGGTTTTGGGGGGTTTCAAAAGATAGCGGAAAAATTCTATATCACAAAGAACCAATTACCTCTAGCACATTTGTAAAAGGAGAAACTTGGAAAAAAATATCCAAGATGAATCCTGACATTCTTTTAACTCATGCGAGGGGTGCTTCAACTGGTGTCGGTGCCCCATTTGTGAATTCCAACAATCATCCCTTCGTAAACAACGACAAATCAATAGGTCTGATTCACAATGGCAGGGTGTCAGACTATCAGTACAGAACTTTAAAAAAGAGGTATGAAGTATCCTCTGGTTGTGATTCAGAAATATTGTTAAGAATATTTGAACACGCACATTTGAATTCAAACAAGAATGATACTTCTGGGTTTATGAACATATGGTCACAAGTTCTTGAGGCCCATATGGCAATAGCAGTTGGAGAAAAGACGAGCAAGCACGAAAGAAGGTTGTGGGTCTCAAGAAACGAGCATCGCCCTAATTGGGTTGTGGATTTAAGAAAACAATTGGGGCAATTGTTTTTTGTGTCCACCCCAGAAATATGGGTCGAAGCTGTAGACAACTGTTCTTTGTTGAAGAATTTTATAAAAAAATTTAAAATGATAGAACTTCCGACAGAAGAGATTTGGAGATTTAAACTATCAGAAGATAACAGGATAGATTTAAGTAAGTTTAAGGTTCATTTTGAAGGAACCGAGGAATGGGATAACGCAGGAACTCTCATTCCGATAGTTAAAAATCCTGTTAATGACGAAGTTTATTCAAACTTAGATGAATCAGAAAATGTTATAAAAAAATACAAACCTAATCCAGTCAAATTAAATACAGAGTTAAACAGAAAAGCTGATCCTGTGTTTTCCAGTCCTGAAAGGTGCGAAGAAATCGATTGTTTTTACAGTAATGACATACACACGGACAAAGATGGTTTAGAAAAAATTTGCGAAAATATAAAATCAATTAAGTTTATGCTAGAAGATATAGAAACCCTTGTAGAAAACAAATTCATTGAGGGATCGATGGAAGAAAGTGAAATGCTTGACTTGTTGTACGCACTGGAGTCAACTGGGTGCGATTTGAATGGGACTTTAAGAATTCTTAAGCAATAACTCTATTATTTTATGGATGACTATGAAATTGAACCAATTTGGGAAAACACAAAGCCTAAGAAAATAAAAACAGGGCAAAAGGGGAAAAGGGTCGAAAGAGAGCTTTGCAAGGCTTTGAATAAGAGATTTGCAAAACTAATTTCCGAAAATTCATCTTGGGGTCAGTTTTCTCGATCCATTGGATCAGGGAATCGATGGGGCCAAGTATCCAATCTTCCAAAGCATGCTAAAGATACTTTTTCTGGCGATATAACCTGCCCAGAGAATTTCAAATTTACAATAGAATCTAAAGGCGGGTATAACGATATTGACCTCAATTCCGCTTTTGACAAGGGACACAAAGAACTAGACTGCTTCTTACAGCAGGCATTGGATGATGCGGAGAGATCTGGAAGACATCCTATGCTTGTGTGGAAAAAAGATAGAAAGCCAAGGCTTGTCTTTGTTAAGAGAGGCGTAGTAGAATCAGAGTTGACAACTGAACAAATGGTTGCTTCTGATTATGTTTTGGTTTATAGGGATTGGGTGGCTTTTAATTTAGATGAACTCTTAGGTTTTGATGACAAATTCTTTTTTGATTTTTAACTGTTCGCTTTTTTTATCAAGTTTAAGAAAGATTCTCTAGCTTCTTTGTTGTATCCTGCAATAGGATTTGCGGAGTGTTTCTTGAACTCTGAAATGGTTGTTTTTTCCTTTTTGGGCTTCTGTCCATCGATGTACTCTATGAGCATGTAGTTCTTCCATCTTCTTACATTTCCGTGCATGTAAGGGGAAGATTTTTTAGACGCCCAACAAAGTCTTTTTTTGAATATGTATCTTTTCATGGTTATACCATGATACCATGAAACTTTTGGTTGTAAAGCAAAAAAACAGGCTCATAAGTATAAATAATATTGGAGTGCGCTTGCCATGGAAGGATAACAAGCAGCAAAAAGCCCCGTTCAACCTTTGTTGCTCTGAACGGGGCTATTTTTACAAAAAAACCCCGACAATGCAATTGTCGGGGCCGGTCGGGCTAAGGAAGAACCGTCACTAGTATATCTGTATTTGCTGCTTGTCTGAAATATGTACAGTGTCACCAAAGTCCATCTGAAACCAAACGTTATAAATACCACAATCCATCTCAGTCGTGTCAAGGTAATAGTACCCAACACATTTCTCTCTAAGCTCTACAAGTTCGCAATCTACCACTAACCTGAGGTCCTGCTCGGCAGGCAGGCATTCTCCACACTCTTGTTCGATAGACACTTTGAGAGGAGATACTATAGCTAAGTTTTGATAATACCTATTCAGATCGCTAGTCTTAGGGACATTTGGAGTAATGTCTATTATTAAATAATTTTTTGAACCTTGTCTAATTTTATTTGGTCTAAAAGAAAAATCAAATCCATACACAACAGGAACAGGAGAAGTAAACCAAAGGTCAGGAAAGATTTCAAAGCTGTTTTCAATCTGAGCCTCGGTTTCACCAGATTCAACCTCAACAGTCCAGACATCTGAATACCTTCCTATTGTGTAAACTGCTTGCTCTAATATAACAGATGTCGAATACTGCCCAGTAGAATCAAGACTAACATCTGCTGACTCTATAGTTTGAACCAACCTTCTACCATCTGGGTTAGCTGCTGTTTTTTCGTCATCAAAAGCATATATTTCCACCTTAGTGACAGAATTAAAATTACGATAGTTATTTGAATTGTATGCAAATACTCGTAATTTTAATTCATCACCAACAACGGGGTTTTGAAATCTTTCTTTAGACATTTAAGCTGACCTTATTTTTTAGCTTTTAGCTTTTCTTCTAGCTGCTTCCATAGCTTCGTTTTCACGATTTTTTTGTTTTATAAACCGCTCAATCATCCATTTCCGTTCATTGACAGGTATTTGCAAACATTGCGCTCTGCCCATCCGAAGATGATACTGGAAGAAAAATATTTCTTCCATCAAGTTTTCCCAAAGAATAATAGACGGATCAGTTGCTAACTCGCCTACTGGGTCGTTCGGGTTTTCTTCTTTGCCCTTGGGAAGAAAAAATTTGATTCTAAAGGCAGTTCTACCTCAAAATCCTCCATTGTGAATGGGCTTGTAATTTCAACTGTCGTGTCTACGCCAAAAGGCGGATCATTCACAGAGTTTCTAAGGTAGGAAACATCGTTGACCGAAAGTCTCTTGAGCAATTCTAGAATTTCATGCTGATTGGTCAGACCTGCTAAGTCTGTAATTAAAAGCGAAGTTCTATAGAGAAGAGTGTCATCGGCTTGTTCTACGCCTCCAAATTCCTTGTTCTTTCTTTCTCTGTATTCTTGGACCTTGATATCATCCAATCCAGTTGCCAATCTGTAGCTGAAATTAAGCCCACTAGTTGGAAGCGTGTCTCCCAAACTGTTTAGATTAAAGTCATAAGGACATTCATCTACAAACAAACTATTTAAGTCAATCACTGTGGAAAACTTTTTATTTGTAAAAGGACACGTAAGCTGTACGTCATACTCTGGGGTATAAGATATACCTCTTAGAAACAATAATAGGTACGTCCTGTCAGAACTGAGCCACTTGGATGTGTCAAAATCATCCTGCATGCACTTTCTGAATATCATGTCAATTGCTTTTCCTTGCTTGACAAATCTCGGAGTGGCTAGAATTTGCTCTTCTGCACCCGTCATTGGACGGACTTTGACGACCCCATCAGTAGGTCCATCTGTTCCATCATAAAACTTCCCCTTTGATGGCAAATTGATTTCTTCATAGTTGAAGGATGCCCCTGATACAGCACTAATCAACTCTTCTAGCCGATTGCTTCCAGTAGCTCTCAGATTGGGAGAATCTGAGAACTGTTGATCTGGCCTTGGTTGAGGACCGTTTTTAGAGGGTCCTTGTTCACCTTTTACGTTTTGCTGCGCTTGCAGAAACTGCTGAGGGACGCTCCCAGAAATGGAAACACCTTTATCTCCAGCAGGTTGTTGCGGAGTTTTTCCCGTTTCAGCAGCAGCAGCTTCACGAACAGCTTGCCCTGCATTCATGGGGTCACCACCAGATTCTACGTCTGATTGGCTAACTGGTTGTCTTTCTTGACGGAATGATTCATCTGCCATAATTTTATATCTCCCCTAGAAATTTCTAGAAATTTATTTTATACTATCATAGTATGCTTAATTTAAATTTGAATAATATTGAAAAATTAGTCTTTGAGAGTGGTGTTGTTAAGAAGTTTCCAGAGTTCAAACACCAATATGATCAATGGAAGCTCTCAAAAATGAGTCCCTCTTTAAGGCAACTTGGGAAACGGACGTTAATTGACTTTGTTAATTGCCTGCAAAATGAACACATCTCTGCTTTAGAGAGCTATTTTAAAACTTCAATTACTATTGATAAATTAGATTATCACACAGCTAAAAACTATAATTTTTCTACGTCTAGGTTGGAAATCGATTTGAATGACATTCAAGGACTCGAAAACTTTACGACGTATACGGATGGTCGTCAAACTTATATATCCTTTTGGCGTTAATTTTTATTAAGGAACACTCACTCATGAACTTGTTTTTATTCTCACTATCGGTCATCGGTATGACCCACATCATTGTTGACTCTAGTATATTTGCTCCTGTAAGGGTGCTCCTTGAGAAGATATTGCCAAAATATATTTATAAGATTTTGGAATGTTATCAGTGTGCAGGAACTTGGTGCGGATTTGCATTGGGATGGGCAATAGTAGACAAAGATCCATTTGTTGTGTTCGCTTGCGGGTGTGCAGGAAGCTTTTTGTCAACACTTGCGGCCACATTTCTTAACTACCTTGAAGCAAGGTCTGTTGTTGATATTGACCTTGATGATGAAAGCGAAGATTGATGTACCAGCTATACTGTCAAATTTGCCACTGGAAGAAAATAACAGATGGGTCAGATGTCAAAAATTTGACAGAAGTCAAATCATCCCCTATCCAGAGAGAAATTCCAAAATTTGACAAAAAAGAGAAAAAAACAATTTTATCAAAAGATAAAATTAGAAAAAAAAGGTTTAAATGTCCCGGTTGCGGCAGGGTGATTTTTCCCAAAAAGATAGAAGATCCGCAAGCGGATATAGATGCCATTAGAGAAAAAGATATTCATGAAAAAGAAACTCTTGAAATAAATGTGAAAATTTTAGAACAACAGGAAAATAGAAGAAGAAAATATGAAGAAGATAGGACTGATGGACGTGAAAGCGGCTCTGAATGACCACAGGTTCAGAGATGCATTGCCAATAGAGCTTCAGGATGATGTCGTTAAATATCTGTCGAATCCTGGCTGTCCGTGTAATGTACCTATCTACAAAAAAATAATTAAAAAATGCAAAAAGGAATTGAAAGAGTACTATCCAAATTTATCAATTTCCAAAGTGGATGAAGAAGAAAAGGAAGTTGAGATTCTTTCCAAAAACAACTTTTCTGTTATAAATTGTCATATAGATGAGCTTGAAGAAAAGCTGAGAACGCTACCGCCTGGAAGAAAACAAATAGCGGTTTGCAGATTCGAAGATCAAGCGACTGTCATTTTGAACGAATTAGACGTGTTGTACTAAACTCAACGACCTGATTTTTCATGCGACTTTCGAGAGCATTTCTTTTGCTTTGTTCTGTATGCTTTTTAAACGCTCTGTTTCTTTTTGTTTTATAGAATTTAACTCTTCTTCTATTCTTTTTCTCTCTGTGATGCACATCATCGTTCCTTGGAGAGTGTTGTCACTATTCAAGAATGCAGTGATTGCCACCCATATGCGACCCCCTGCTTCGACGCCAGGAAGACATCCTATTCTGCATCTTTTATTTGATAGCCTAAATCTTACTTCATAATTTTCTAAAGTATTATTGTTGTCACATAAATCAACAAGAAGTTTTTCTCTTGTCGGCTCGCCACAGTATACGTCTTTTATGTTTGTGCCAATTAATTCTTTTGCACTATTGTAGCCAAACATTCTAGCACAGAAATCATTAGCTTTCAAAAATGTTCCATCAATGGAAGTTTTATAAATTCCAATAGGAAGATTTTGCATCATTTTTTTACATTCTTGTAGCTCTTTAATCTGTTGCACATCCATGTACAGTTCCCTCCATATTCCCTAGTACTTTATCTATAAGAGGTTTTGATTTTTTGTGTTTCGTTTGGAAAAATTTAATACACAACTTTAGTTTCTTCTAAAATTTTATTACAACTTGAAATCATTTTTTTAGGATATTCTTTGTATTTTGTGATATCCACCGGCCAATCATCGTTTGATAGTCTTTTTTCTCCCATTAGAATCCCATTTAAATATAAGCTTTTGGCTTTTTTGTAATTTTTCATTTGATAGTAAATATCAGCTAATAGACACCAAAACTCTGCCATCAATGGCCTTACCGCCAAGCACGGTAAAATTTGTTGAATTGATTTTTTATAATCTTTCTTATGAGTTAAAAAAACAATTGCCATATAATACTTCATCATAACGACTGATTTTCCTTGACTTTCTTGGAAGAGGTATCGGTTTGCTTCATTCATAAAATGTTCATACTCTCCCATACGTAACAAGTTACACGCTTTATAATAGATGGGACTTGATAGCGTGGGGCTGTCTTTCATCCAATTTTCTACAATCTCAAGTTTATCTTTAGAATTCGGAACTTCCTGTGAAAACACTACAACAGGTATCAGGTTAGAACATTGTATGTCAACGTGTTCGTGAACAGGGTTTTTGTATTTCAAAGAGTTATCTTTGTTCCATATTCGAACTTCTTTGGTTATGTTTTTATTTTGCATAACTTGAATTAAATATGCAGTAGAAGCGGCATCTTCTTCATTTAGCAACTGAATCTTGTCATGCCCTTTAACCAAGAACTCCCAAGGCTCTAGAAAAAATATCCATTTTGATTTTGTTTTTTCTATTAGTTTGTTTTTAGCTTTGCTGAAATCTTTTTCCCACTTGATCTTGTGTATGTCGCAATTAAATTTTTTGCATATTTTCAAAGTGTCATCTGTGCTTCCCAAGTCTCCTATCACTATTCGGCAGTCAATTGAGAATATAGATGTTAAGCATTTTTCTATAGTCCCAGTATTATTTTTTGTTAGTAGGCAGATCGACAATGACATTGAACCTCTCCTTTAACAAATGAGACAGACCAATAGACTCTGGAGCCATTTCCACAGAATCATAGTGTTTTTTTAGGTCTATATAGCATTTTTCAGCATCTGGACTCTCTAATAATCTTAGGTAATGTTGAATTATTTCATCTTTCATAAAATTATTATAGGAAGTTGCATCACTTTAAGAAAGGTGTAGAAAAATTATATATGATAAAAATAAAGTTTCCCCCCTATCTTATAAGATCAGAACATGAATGTACAACAAGCAACAATTAACCAACCAACAAAGGGTTGAAAATGTTTTAGATCTTGCAAGGGATTCTGGAATTGATCTTTCTAAAGTTAAAGATCAAAGAGGTCTAATTGACGCTGTAACAGGTAAGCGGATGTTTCAAGAACAACGTCTACAAATTGCAAGATACGAATTAATATGAGGTAAAATGTCCACAGAATATTTAAACAATAAAACTTTTGAAGTAATGATATGTAAATTTCAAGGGTCTAAAAGAAACAAAGCAAGATATGAATTAATTTTAGAAGATTTAAAAGATAAAAGAAAAAGAAAAAATAAAAGAAAAGCAAACACAAAAGAAGACAACAAGTCCTTAAATCAGAATGTGAAATTATACGATCAAGCAAGCCAAGACTATAGCGACTCGCAAGTAGACTTGGCAAATGCCTTTTACAAGCTTTCCGAGAACATTGTGAGGTATGCTAAATTCAATCTAATTGATGTAGACGATGCTATTCAAGAGGGCGTAATGATTTGTTTTGAGAAAATAGATCGTTTTGACCCCCAAAAAGGAAAAGCTTTCAACTACATGACGACGTGTATATTGAACCACTTCCGACAGCTTTACAGGACTGCTAGGAATTATAATGAATTAAAGAAAAAATATCATGATTTTCTAAATATTCAACTATACTCCCCCGCCTTTAGAAACGGAAAAGATCTCAGGACAAACTCGTGGAATGATAGAAGATAGATTTATTTTTAAAACGTGCATTGAAATGAATGAATAATTTTTATATATTTGATGTTGTAAGGATAAAATATACTATGCAAAATACAGATATGATAGACATTCTTGAAAGACAAGAAGTTATAGAAAAACTTGTTAGTAAAGGATATGGAGAACTGGTTGAGGCGTTTCTTTTAAATGAGTCAACAGTGTATACAAAAAAAGGCAGACTTAACAAGTGTGGAGCTTGCAGGGTTCTTGGGTGGAAAACTAAGAAATTAGAGGATGCCCTAGCAGAATGCAGAGAAATACTTGCTTCTGAATTTGACGACTTAGTCGAGGAAGACGAAGATTAAGATCGGATGTTGTATCCTGTGATCGCTCATGTCATTGTTGTGGGATGTTTCAGCATTGGGTAATTATGTAAGCTCTGTCGTATCTCAAGGTCACTTCGCAAAGCACATGTTCAGAATCGCCATAATCTAAATCTCCAAATTCTACACTTTGAGGCCATAGGTTTTCATATCGCCATATTTCTATAGGATCACCACAGCCACTTAGCATCGAAAGATCTCCATTTTTTTTGAATCCTTCATTTGGTGGTCCCCAACTGCCTCCGTTTGCGCAAGGGTCATAGACTTCTTGAATCCAGCCAAATATTGGATGATATATTTGTGCTAAATCATATAGCACTAATGTTACAGGCTTCCATTCGGGCTTCATGGGGTAATAAATTGTTTCGTTTAGATGTTGAGCTTCCTGTTCCTTGAAATCCATAGAGGGTCTAGCAGCCTTGCTCGGAGGCAGAGAGTTAACGCCTGATTGAGATATTCCAGGTATAGAAAATTCCCATCTAAACTTTTGCTTCCAACATAAGCTTTTTCTTTCAAGTCCAAAATCAAGTCCCATATTAGCCATTTTTATATCCTAACTCTTGCATGTAAGCTTTTAGTTTTGAGTATTTTTCAAACATCTCATTTCTTCTTTTGTCACCGAGTCTAAATTGTCTTTCAACATCTGGACGAGCTTTGTGAACAACTTTCCATTCTGATATAAATCTATCCGTCTCAGCCGTTTTTGATTCTCCTAAAAATCTTAAAAGATCACAAATGAATTCTTCTTTTTCTTCATTGTTTTTTTGCGACAAATTATCTATTTGAAACAAGAAGGATTCATTATTGCTTTTATAAAATTCATAAGATTTTATCCAAAGATCTATCCATTCTTCTAGATTTTGATTTTTTACAAAAGTATTTTTTTGAGATTCAAAGGATAAAAAAGGGTCTCTAATGCAAATTATCCATTTTGCGTTACTCCAAACTCTTAAAAGAGTTTTGACTTCTTTTTTTCTTGCACATAACCATAATGCTTTGTGTCCCCATTTTGTTTGTCCTGATTTTTGATTCCCGTACCCTGAAATGAATTCGTAAATCATTTTTCTCCAAATTGATTCACACCTTTGCGGATCGCTACCAGAGTAGTGTGGAATTGCATAGTCTTTAACCGTTTTGCTCCTGTTTGATTTTTCCCCCCACTCCCCAGCTTGTATCATTTTGTCAAGCCATTGTGTACTTTCTTCCCAAGATAACTTAGGCTCTTGCCCGTGTATGTATATGTTGGGGTGAGAACATAAAAAGAATTGCATCCATGTGGTTCCGCTTCGAGGCGGTCCAGTTATGACTATAGGATTGTCGTATTGCATATTTTTATATAGTAAAAAAAGCCTGTGTTTTTTCAAACACAGGCTTTTCTTATGGCCGGAAGTAAAACATATTATAGGAGTTTTCTCCTAGAATGAACCCAGTTTAGCCTACCGTTCCGAGAGTAGTTCCCCCTGAGTTTCCAGTACAAGGACCACAACAGCTTTGTGGTGTATAACCAGGACAAACTGATTTGTAGTCAACCGAAGCATATCCCAACGTTAGACCGAATGTTGACCCTTCGGAGCTAGAATAGTCTAGTTCTCCAAAATTCATGGCCGTTGGCCACATATCATTCAACACCCAAGTTTCGAGAACGTTTCCACAACCGTCAAACAGGTTGAGCGTTCCACGACCAGAGTAGTGAACTCTTTGAGATCCCTGCTTAAGGGCGACAGGATCTGTAAATTCATAGACGCTGGCAAGCCAGTTCCATAACGCTCTATTATCTATAGTAGCAACGTCATAGTACGTTACTGTAATTGTTTCCCAAGTCGCTTTACCTGGAATATAGGTCTTAGCGTTTTGGTAATTAATTTCCGTTTCTTCAATTGATAGGTTTGGTCTCGAAGCGATTTTAACAAAGTGTTCTTCAACGGATTGTCCACCGCAAATTTCATCTACACGAAAAGTCCAACGGAACTTTCTCTTGAAGATCAATTGAGAACCACCTAATTTTCCAATTCCCATGTTAGCCATAATGTTAATTCTCCTAAATATTTAGATGATTTTGTTTCAATAAGTACCCCTGCTCAGGACGAGCAGGGGTATTTATCTATTTTTTTAGAACGTGTCAGCATTCTCTGCGAAGCTGCCAGTTCTGTGGACGCTGAATTCTATAAACATAAACTCAACGGCTCTTGTTGGTTGAACACCGATTCTCGCTCGGAACTCATTGCGATCTATTACATCCGGCGTGTTAAGCTCTTCATCAGCTTGAACGATGAAGTCTGTCAAACCACGACCAATTTGAACTTCTCTAAGAATGTCAGTTGAAATGTCAACAAATCTTTGTCTAAAGACTTCGTCATGCGGATCGAAAAGCAAACTTCTCGAAGCTTGTCTAATTCTCTTTTCGAGAACAAAGAGAAGCCTTCTGACGTTTACACGATCTAATGCTGTAGGTCTTCTTTGGAGGGTCTTCTGACCCCATACAAGGAAGCCATCAAAATCGCTAAAGTTCACAATAGGATTAACAGCATTTCTATTTCCGTACATCAAGTCTCTTTCTTCAAGAGTTGGACGGGAATAAACATCTGAAATCCCAGGAACGATACCACGATTTGCACCAGCAGGAGCAAACCAAGGTTCTGCTAATTGATCACTTCTTGCATAAACTGCCATCACCGACCCAGATGGTGGAACCCAAACGTCTACTCTATTGAAGTTGTCTCTTATCTTGACCCAAGGCCAGTAAAGAGCACCAAAATCACTATCGAATCTAGTAGTGTTAAGTGGGTGAGCACCATTTTGCCATTGTACGATCTCATCAACAGTTAGTCCGAATGGTGGGTCTATTAACGCTAGGCAATCCTGTCTAAAGTTTTCACAAACGTCCAGCATAGCCAGAACGATTGATGTAGATGGATGACCCGGAACAGCAATCAAATCAATGTCGATTTGCTCTGGCTCAGATAAGGCATAAAGCCCACTGTATGACAGAGAGTTTCCAATGATTAGAGCATCTTGGTCGTCTGGATCTGATGGAATTCCATCGCTACCGCCTGCAAGGCTGTATGTTCCATCCAGTGGCGGTGCAAGAGTGGCTGTGTTATCTTGAACACGAACCCAATCTGATACCAATGTCAGGAATGTTTCTACGTAGAATCTACTAGAGGAATCTTTAACAAGGTTACCCCAAGATTCTACTTGATTGGAATCATTGTAGACATCCAGAGTGAAAACGCCTTCTCTATTATCGTTTTTAACAACGACTTGAGTTGCGTTTCCATCAACACCAGCACTATCTGCTGTAAGGGTGAAACTGTTAGTACTGGCAACAGAGTCTCCAGTTACAATTCCGTATGTTTCAACAGCAGCATCTCCGGTTACACCAGATGGGCTTGCACCCTCTGCTGTGACTCCATCAAAATCAAACAATGAAGCAGCGGTGCTTTCCGTTTTGATTAAGATTCGTGCGTCTCGTCCGTGATGCAGAGTTCTTAGTGTCAAGTTGTCGCCAGTTGCGAAAGCTTCAAAACCACCAGGAATATCCCCAGCAGCAATTTGGCCATCGATTTCGGTCACAACTTGAGCAGTTGTCCATTCTGCACCTTCTAAATCAGCTAGGTCAATAATTTGAACCACATTGTCAATAAGAACATTATCTGTTCCATCAACAACAACTAAAAGCTGAAGATTAGAAAGACCAGTGAAGTCCCACTCTCCTGCTGCTTGATACCCGTCTACAGGATATCTGTCTCCGCCAGAAGTAGAAGCAGCAATAGTCATGCCTGTTCCTAGTCCTGTTACAGAAGCAGCACCACCATAAATAGCATCTTGAACAGATACCAATTCTAAAGAAGCGTCTGGCCCGTATGCGAATGTGCTTTCTACTGCAATTCTGGCTGATCCGTCACATGTAAACTGAATTCCATCAATTGTTGAATCTAGCTGATCATTTAAAGCCTCTGCTAGTTCTGCACATGTGTATGGGTTTCCAGCATCTGGTGCTGGTCTGTTGGCGTCAGCCAATACAACCAAAGTCTTAGATGCTAAAACCCCATTCAATTTCCATCGAAAAAACGAATCGTCTAAAAACGAATATGTTTCTGTTGTGTCTGATTGAATTATGATTTGACCACCTGCAACAGGTACGTCAATTTCAGCAGTAGTGGCACGTTCGTCACTGACTGCGTCTTGGTCGCCAACTCTAACTACGTATAGTTCGTTAGCAACTAATAAGTATTGCTCGGCAGCGTAAATCAAGTAGGGATCACCACTCTCAGGATGTGGATATCCAAATACTGTGTGTAGTTCTCTACTTGTTCTCACAACAGTAGGAATATTAATTGGGCCTTTACTTGCAAACCCAACTAATCCTGCTCTGTGAAAAGACTGCTCAGGAGCAATAAAAGATAAATCTTTTTCAGCAATTCGAACGCTTGGTGAAATTGTGTTCGAAGGCGGAAATCCCCTTAATATCGCCATAGTGTTATTCTCCCTTACTCAATTTGTCTGATATTTTTCGTGTTGAAATCAAGCCATCTCGTTCTGCTTTGTCAACATAGTCTGTTTTTCTTTCGTCTGCTAAGAATCTAACATTTTGATTTTTACCAATTCCAGGAATGTTAAGGCATGTGAAAGAGTTAGTTTTTTTCGTAGAACGAACTACTAACTGTACCGGCCATCTTTTCTTATTGGTTATTTCAATCATGATAATTCCTCAACAGCGTCATCTAGCCTATTGAATACCTCAGTAATTTCTTTTTGCTCGGTGCTGTTGAAAATATTTGTTTTAGTTTTCAACACTGCCTTGCGTCTAGTAATAGGCTGAGGTATATATGTTTCAGCCGTCAGATTAAATTGATATTTTACAACTCTAATGTTTTGATCTCCTGGTTCAACGTCTAAATTGTTAGCTATTGAATCTAGTTTTACCCCCGTTTCCCACGGGACTCCTCGTACTTTTATATATGCAATTGGACTAAATTTCAAAAGTAATTGCTCTATAATTTGATTCATGTCCTCAATGTATAGGGTCCACGCATACAGGGTGAACCCAACATCAATCGGAATCCCTCTTGCAGTCCCAAACACAGTGTCTCTCTCATACTTTTCATTCGTTGCAAATCCAGGCTTTCTGTCTGGTCTGTATCTTCTCATCCAATCTAGGGCTTTGTGATACGTGTATCTGTCTTGATTGAATTGCAAATCTGATGAGTATATTGCGAGCATAGGGAGCTTGATTCTGTCTACAACTAGACTGTTGTCTTTTCTAACATTGTCCTGCATCATTGCTGCAACTGCTCTTTCTTGTGATGCCCAAATGATTGGAACGGGATGAGCCTTTCCGTCCTCATCGAGTACGACTATGTCTTCGAACAGTTGCTTGACAGCTTCGTCTGCACCTCTTAGTCCTTTTGCATATCTAACTATTGTGTTTCTGTCTGGGTTGTCTAAGTCGTTTACAATATTTCCGCTTTGCATTGGGTCGCAGTTTGCTGATTCTCCAATGCCGGTTTTCTTGTTGCTTGCATCTTCTAGCCAACTCACATCAGTTCTATCATTGATCGATCTATCGTGTTCGTCTGCGCAATATTCTGGTGGTACATCATTCAAAATGCTTGCCTGTTTAATTGGCTTTTCATTGCATTCGTTTAATGATTTTTGATTTTGATTTCCTGAGTTGATTATTTTTGCCATACCTGATAACCTTTTAGTTAGTTATGCTTTCATTTACATAAATGAGAATCCAAATGGATAAATTGGAAATTAAATATAGAACATATTTCAAAGGAGTTCCTCCCAAGAAGATTAAACTCAAGATACCAGGCTGGTCTGGGAGCAAGGAGCACGGAGATGGATCAAAGCCTCAGCCTTGGCATTGTGTTCCATTTGTCGAAGGGTCTACTTATGGTTTAGAATTGATTTATCCATTTGAGACAGAATGTATAGTTACAAAAAAAGATGGAATAATTAAGTTTTTAGGAGATTTTTCCGATGAGTCCCCTTGGAGCGAAAACGGAGATCCCCCATTTTCGTCCTTTGCGCAGGATCACTACGGGTTCACATCCTCTTTGAATTTAAAACCTCCTGAAGGTTTCTCAATTAGAATTGAACCACATCCTAGATTCTTCACAGATACTTCCGACACGGTTCCTATTGCCGTGCCAGGACACATACAGAGGTGGTGGCCAAGAATATTTTTTGTAGTTTTTAAATCTCCAAAAGAAGGAGAAAAACATATATTTAAATATGGAGAGCCTTATGCAAGCTTGTTGGTTGTTCCGAGCAAAATGGATTACGATCTTAAGAAGATGAGTGAAAAAGAAGTTAGTTCTATGAGTTTGCGTGAAGATAGAATTTTAAAATCAAAAAAAAGTATTTGCAAACATAGTTGGCATGACCATGTTGGAAACAATTTTGATGATAAGTATAAACAGTTGAATAAAATATGCGGTATTCATGGGGAAGAACATCTGGACGAATACCTAAAAGACATCCAGTGCCCTAGAAGAAATACTAAGCTAATAGGAAATTTTGTAAAAGTAAAAAATGAAACACTTCAAAATAAAAAAAAGAAAAAATAGGAAACCAGTTTTTATATGGGGCAGCAGAGGAAGTCTGGCCAATCCAAAATTTCCTAGAATAATTTTTTGGAAGATTAACAAGCCAGAATTTTTTGTTGAATTTGTTTTTAAAGACTAAGCGGCGTTACGCATTGCTTGAGCGTAGGAAATAATTGTCTCCGCATCGGTATCATCAGGAAGATATTTTTCTAAATTTTTAACGTGATTTTTTAATTTTTCAATATCCACTATCGAAAACAGACCAAACGCATCTTCCATATCTTTTGGTCTGCCTGTTGTGAGTTTCATAATCGCAAGTACAGACGGATCTGCTACTTTAAACTTTACTCCCCCAATGTTTGCCATTTGAGATGTATCCATTAAATATCTATTCAAACCTGCGTTGCCAACATTTGCGTCTAAAAAATCAGCATCTAACTCTGGGACCTGTATTCCTCCAAACAGATCGTTGCCCGCAAGTGGAGCGTGAATCATACTGTTTCTTGCAAGGGATTCTTTGACTTTTTCTATATCATCTGTTAAAAAATCAACATCAGTCTTGTTTGGTCGATCTATATGGTGATGGCTGTACGCCATACCTCCAACCAAAACTCCAGACAATTTATTGTCTGTTATAAATTGCATTGCGTTTTGGGTTTTATTCAAAGCATCTGGATTTTGAATTGCCATTTCTTTGTATAAACTTTTTGAATCAAACAAAAAAGAAGTTGACAAATCTACTTGAGATTCTATAAAATTTCTAAAACTCATTGTCCAAACTCATTTATCTTAAAATCGGGTTTCTTTTGAGTAACCTTGCCTTCTCCTGTTGTCGTAGATTCTTGGAATCTTTGACATAAGATTTGCAGACGAAGCGAACCCCATAACTTGTATTCGCCTGTCATTCTTTGAACGATAACCCAGTCCTCACGCAAATGGGGAGTGTGTAATCTAGACCCTATTTTTGGAGGATGTCCGATCTGTCTGAGTACGGATTTATAATTAAATTCAAACATCATCTCGTCGGGAGAGTCAAAACCAAACGCACTCATGTAATTCTGTGAAGGAATAGGTTCGTATAGCCCGTAAAGCTGCACTGGGTTGTTTGAGAAGATCTTCCCTCTATCTTCCCAATACAAAGGGTCAACAGTTCCAGACTGGATAAATACTTCATGATAAAGGATGGGAGATCCGCCCATGCGTATAATTTCTTCGTCCCACATATTGAAAAGATCATGTTCTGGGTTTTCTGGGTCAAATTGTTGAATGTCTCCAACAGGTTTGTAAGGCGTTCCGTCTTGATTTCTTATCATGAAAGTATATATGATTATGAGCAACAAAACAGTTCAAAGAAGAAGACACTTGGCAAAAGCTGCCACATGGAGAGTCATAGCGACTTCCACTACGTTTGTAGTTAGCTGGTTTTTCACTAATGATGTAAGATTTAGTGCTGGAATTGCTGCTGTAGATTCTTGTTTGAAATTTTTCTTTTATTATTTTCATGAAAGAACTTGGCTTAAGTCCAAGTGGGGCATCATAGAAAGAGGGTGAGGTTATGTTAACTCTTGGATATTTCGCAATAATTGTGCTCGCAATAAGCCACTGGTTGCAAGTTTGGAAAATTCACAAACACAAAGAAGTTAGAGACATCTCTGTCTGGACGTACATATTTTTGCTTTGTGGGTATTTTGTTTTGGCTACAAAAGCATATTTAGATTATTCTCAAAACAACGGAGACATACTCTGGTTCTTTAGACAAATGGCAACCATCTTTCCTGTATCTGTTGTTGTTTTCCAAATTTGGCTTCACAGAAAAGATAAATGGCACGATGACTTAGACCCTCATTGTGCAGATTGCAGGAAAGAGATGGAGCCAGATTGGAAGCATTGCCCGTGGTGTGCGGGCACGGCGGAGACGCCTAGTCGAAAATCTTCTAAATAATAAGGACGGGATCAAGATTGTTTCCCGTTGATATCACATAAGATATCGATTATCGGTTAATTTGTTCGACATACTTATTGCCTGTGCAATCACTTGGTGCATGTCGTAGTACATATAACTGCCAAGCCGACCCCCAAGGATTATGTCGCTTTCTTTAGATTGCTTTTTGTATTTCTCATAAATTTCAATGTTTTTCTGATCTCTCACAGGATAGTATGGAGTCTTGTTTCTGTCATACGTGTCTGGATATTCATGAGTAATTACACTTTTTTTACTTTCTTTAAACTCAAAATGCTTATGCTCAACAATTCTTGTATAAGGAACGTTTTCGTCTGTGTAGTTCATGACAGAACAGCCCTGCCAGTTTCCTTCGACGACCTCATGAGAAAACTTTAATGATCTGTACTCTAGCTCTCCGTATTTGTAGTCAAACAGTTTATCAGGCATTCCTGTGAATATCGTCTTTTTTGCAATAGAACTTAATTCTTTTATGTTTTCGAAATAATTCACATTCGTTTGAACTTTTATATCATGATGATCAATGATATTTTCAAACATAGCGGTATAACCATTGGAAGGAATTCCTTGGTATCTGTCATTGAAATACCTGTCGTCATAGTTCAATCGAATTGGCAATCTTTTTATTATGAAATTAGGAAGCTCCGAAGGAGGTCTTCCCCACTGTTTAGTTGTATATCCTTTTACAAACTTTTCGTATAATTCTTCTCCAACTTGAGAGAGAATCCAATCTTCTAAATTTGGATTAGAATCTTTGCAAGGAACTTGAACCTCTGCTAATCGTTCAGCCGCCGCTCCTGGAGTCTGAACTCCCCAAAGCTGATTTAGCGTGAGAAGATTGATTGGGAATGAAAAAACTCTTCCTTTTGTCTTGACTCTTCCGTGGTGTTGATAACCATTGAATTCTGAGAATCTGTTTACAAATTTCCAAACCTTATCATTGTTGGTATGAAATATATGAGGTCCGTATTTGTGAACATTAATTCCTTCAATCTTTTCAGTATAGCAATTGCCGCCAATGTGATCTCTTTTATCTATCACTAAAGATGAATACCCACGTTCGGCAGCGTTCCTTGCGAATACGCTTCCAAATAAACCAGACCCTACAATTAAAAAATCATGCATTTTTTAATTTTAACCAAATTAAAAAAAAAAGACAACAGCTTTTGGCTGTTGTCTTTTGTGTCAATATCCTTTGCAATTTTTCTTAATCAATCTAATGTGATTTTTGATGTGATTGCAATTGTTCCTCCACCGGAAGGTAGAGTAAACGGTGCTCCTGAAAACTCCTCAAGCCAAAGCAAGTTGTCTGATGTATCAGTTACATAGTAACCATACAATGATGCTCCGGTAGTGAAATTAAATGTCTGCTCTGAATATTCAGCAGTTGTAACTCCCCCGCCCTGAGTAGTTGTCCAACTACCCCCTGTAAGAGTAATTGCAGCGTAACCTGCTGCGCTGGCTTCAGTAATATTCCCAATGACAACACTATCGTCAACTGTTAGGTCTGTATTGTTGTACAAGTGCAAAACAGGATCACCCGGTGCCGTCATGTTTACGATATATTGAAGTAACAGGATTTCACCTGAGTCTGGTGCTACTAGTGGCATAATTTTTACCTCATTAAAAAAGATTTATACAAAGGTATTTAAGCAACAAAAATTATTTTTTTAACACTATAATACTTTGACAAAAATAATACTTTGACAAATTATATGAGAAAATTAAAACCACATCGAGAAGAGCTTGATAAATACACCGATGACATAAAAGGAGCGGCGTTAAAATGGGATGTAAGTGAACGCACCATTAGAAGATGGCTTCAGAGTTATGGCTCATATCGTCCTCGAAAAGGTTACGGACCTGGAAAGTTAGATAAATCTGAGGTTTTAAAAATTAGAGATCTAATTAAAACCCATACCCAAACTGAAATAGCAGGCATGTTTGGGGTATCACAAGCTACCGTTGGAAGAGTGGTGAACAAAATTTCCCATTCAACAAACATGAGGCTAAAAGGAAAAGCAGACGTTAAATTTTTCATTAAACCAACTTAAATATATCATGGCAATTAAAAACAAAGACGGAACAGTATACAAGCTTCAGGAACCAAATCCTTTAACTAAAGATCAAGAGTGGGATTTGTTGGAATCCGATTTTGTCTTTCATAATTTCGATTGGGCTAGTGAAACGATAGCAAACGACTCATCGTCTTCTGGATTAAATAGCGATTTCAACGTGAAGGATTCAGTTATATCAGATTTTCCTGAAATTGAAATAAAAGCTGAACCCAAGCCAGAGCCAGAAGTTGTACTAAAAGATCCAGAGCCAGAGGTTGTACTAAAAGATCCAGAGCCTCTGAATCCTGAGCCGACGATTGAAAGCAATCCAAAAACAAAAGCTAAATTAAAAAACGTAGTATTAATGCATTGCTCCCCAGCAGAGATTAGAGAAAGACAAGACGAATTGTATGGCGATAATTACAAGAGCATACAATATGGTGAGAAATTCACTTTTGAAGCTGTTGTTGTAGAAAGAAATGATTTGTATATGAGATTTTGGACTAATATTAAACTCTCTGAAGGGTCTGTTGTCTTTCCTTCAAAATATAGAGATGGAGTCAAGTTTGGCGAACACCGTTGGTGGAGAGTGAACCAACTTGTCGAGAAATCTGGCGGGCACCTAACGCAAGCAGTAGTGTCTGACTATCATCCTGACTTTGCTTAGTCTGGGAATATTTTAGGCGAGTTATCTTTCTTTTCTGGAGATATGGGCGAAGTAATATTCACGTCTAGTCCCATTTTCTCGAATTGTTCTTTTTGTTGCTCTAATGCTGTGCTGAATCCTTTTTCATAAACATCAACAATTAGCTGCCCAAACGCTTGATAGTCTTTTTCCGACGTTATAGTGTCAGACACTCTGGTTATAATATCTTCGTTTTTAGAATATCTTTCTTGAAGCATTTCAAACATATATTTTTTAATTCCCCAGCTTAGTGGGTTGCTTAAATTCCTTAACCAGTTTGATCCTAGTGACATTATTTTTTATTCCTCTTTCTCTTTTTCTTTTTCTTACCAAATACAAGCTTGCCGCTGCCGCCTAATCCAGAAGTGTCTCCTGGAGCACCCCAATAATTGAATGTATCTGTCTTTTTTCTTTTAGGATTCGTACCTGCAACTATTTCGCCTTCTATCCACTTTCTAAAGTTCACTGATTTATCCTTTGCTTCTTAAGTTCGACAGAGGCGATTATTTCACACACATCCTTACGAAGAGCCAGTTGTTCTTTAATTGTTTCAAATATCCTTTCTCCATTAGATTCAGATAGAATTGAAATTAGATCATCTTTAGAGGCATAAAGCGTAGACTCATCTTCTCTGTTTTCTTTACCCTGCATGTTAATTATTTCTTCTGGTTCTGGTCTTTCTTCAAATCCAGAGCCAGGAAATTTAAATAAGCCTAGCTCTATAGCCTTTTTAAAAAACGGCAGATTGTATATATTATCTCCAATATTTTTGAAATCTGTTATCTTCGACATCGCAAAAAAATCGTTCAACTTGTTTCGAAGTTTTTCTGCATTATCAATTCCCGCCTTTCGAAGATCACCATCCGTGATGATGCGGCCTTTCATTTCGTCATTCGGCATCGGTGGAATTTGATAATAAGGCGTTTGTTGTTGGGTTTGTTGAGGCTGCTGCTGCTGCTGTTGTTGTTGGGGTGGATTCTTTGAAAATGCAACAATTGCACTCAGTTTAGTTTCGAAGTTCGGATCAGCACTATTCAAAAGATTTAGAACAAATTCCTTGTAGTCTTCAGAATTAGACATTTTTTCAATTGCGTCCGAACGGCCTTCTATGCCGATTTTTTCTTTGAATTTATTCACCACCCATGGAAACCAAAGAACTTCGTCTTCTTTTATTTCCAAACCTTCAGGATAGGTCCTATTTTTGTTAGCTGAATCTACCAGATTTATCAAGTCTGCCACACTGTGAGTCCATGCTTCATGTTGCTGATCTGCGGATGCCGGGATTCCTTTTTTGGTGGCTTCTTCTTCCACATCAGCAGAGCCTGAAGATATTGCATCAAGCCCCCGATCCTGCGAGTACTTTCCAGTATTTTTTTTACCATCTATACGATGATCGTCGTCTAAGCCTTCTTGCACTATAGAATTCAAATAAGAAAGAGCCTTTGATCTCGCCGTGGCATATGCCTTTGTGTAGCTTTTTTTCAAGGATGGATCGTCTTTGATTGCTTCTTCTGCTTTAGTTTTATCATTATTCAGTGCGTTTAAAACATAATTATCTGCTTCTTCCATTCGAGACCTAAGTGCCTTCAGAACTCCTTCAAGGAATGATAAAATTGACGGAGTTCCAGCATTGAAGTACAACACATGGTCATCAACAGCCCCGACATATTTGCTTTCCCCCCTAATGTACATGTCCTTTAATTCTGGAGACCCCTTAAAGTCGTCTTTAATTTCTCCCTGCGGATCTTTTAACCACCCATCGAAAACAACCTGCCCCACAGTTTTGTCATTCTTATAGATGATTAAGTCATTCATGATGTTAGACAACAAAACAGAATCTGGGTCTGTCGGATCTAAAGGATTTGTCTCTGTAACATTTCCAGATGTCGCACCGCCCATTGTGGAGTAGCCAGATCCTTTTCCTATTGATATTCGTTTGGTAAATATTTTTCCATCGGGATTTTCGAGTGCAATACTAGGTCTGTTGACGGATATATGTCTAGCAAAGTATGCATCTATTAGTTTAACTTGAACATTGTTTAGACTTTCTTCGAAACTACCAACCTCATCCTTAAGTTTTTTCTCTACGTCCTCACCTAGACGGGCCATTTCGTCAGGTCCCACTTTTCCTGTGACATCGCCAAGTTTTTCAAGCACTTGTGCGTGGCACTTACCGCTTTCAGGTATGTATTTTTGGATTTTGCCTTTCTTCGGAATATCAACAGCTACAAATGTACCATCTTGGCGAACGCCCATTAAATCTTGATTGGATCTTCTTGCATTCCTAACAGAACTCGACGTGGTGCTAAATCCATTAGGCATGAAATTAGGCCAGAATTCTTTTCCCGTTCTTTTGTCGATAGGAATCTTTTTTGGCTCCCCTCTTAGCATGCCCTGGCTTGTTATTTCAATATTCTTGAAAGATGGATGTCCTGATTCTACTAAAGATTCAATAGTTTCAATGTCCAAAACATTAATATGCTGGGAGCCTGTTTCATTTATATAAAAATTACCTTCAAAGTCCATTTGGTATCTTGGCAAGCTCTTCGGACTCCCAGATTTTCCGAAATTCTTAAATTGAGTCGCTACATCTATGTCGCCAATTGTGGCAGAACTTCCCATGAGTCCATTGCCTATATCTCCTCTGTAGCTGGAAATGATGTCATTTGCCTGAGTTTGCTTCATTGTTTGGAAGTCTTTTAAAATAAAAGCCTCGCCTGAATGTTGGCCCTTATTTACGTCATTAGGATCGTGGTACAGATTGTATCCGCAGACTCCTCTTTGAGGGTTTTTTTCACTTTTATATTTTTCTCTTGCTTTTTCGGGATCACTTCCAAACTCATTTTCAAGATCTCGCAGTAATGTGGTGTTAACTGGCCTTTCTAATTTGTCTATAAGATACATAACACCAGTTGGTAAATCGCCAAAATTAAAATCAGGTTTATAGCCTCTAGACGGGGGTATTACACGATCACCTTGTTTGTTTATTGTTTTAAATTCATCTGTTGGATTAAATACATGATCTTTAAGGACTGCGAGAGATTCTTCCCAAACTTCGAATCCTTCAGGTCGGCTTAAGTCTGCGAGCAGCTTTGGATCTTTTCCCATACGTTTCACTTCTTGCATTTGAATTTGTTTTGCATCCATCAAAACTTCGGAATACAAAATGCGAAGAGCAATGGCTTGTGAGGCCGGAACGAATTGCATCAACCAATTGGTTTCTACTTGATCAATATAGACAGTTGAATTTGTAATTTTCCCCTTGTATGCTTTTTCCAGATTAGCTTGGTTTACTTCGTTTAAAACCCCATAGTTTTCTGATCCTGGGTTGAATCCGCCAAGGGGGTAATAGCTTTTTGACAAGTTGACCTCAGTGTTTTCTATAAATTTTGAAAAACTTATTTCTTTCATTTTAGATCCTTAATTTCATTTTAATTAGGCATTAATCTATATACCAACGTTATGAGTAATTGTAGTAATAATACTTTAGTTATTGGTCGTCCAACCAAAAACGCTATGTCGTCAACCCAATGTTCTTCTGCTTGTTCCGATTTGGGACATGTAGATCCTTTGAATAAGAACGAATTGGGTCCACGTAAAAGTAGGGACAAAGTCAGAGAACAAGTCAGAGACTATATTCTACATATGATGGGTGCGCCTGCTATTAAGCTAGAGTGTGACGAGCAAAATGTAGATTTTGCTATAGATCAAGCTTTAAAAATAGTAGAGGATTACGCTCCAAGAGAGTTTTTTAGTTATTATGTGTTTTTAACTACGCCCGGAAAAAGCGTTTATGAGATGCCGCCTGATGTAGGGTATGTCAGAAATGTGTTTTACAAAGAGCAAGGAACATTCGGGTTTCAGGCATCTGATTTAGACGGCGCAATACCTATTGAATACTTTTATCCTGGCGGTAGTTACGCATCCATCCAAGGTGGATTAATTGACCCCATCCAGCCAATTTGGGGACGAATGGGAGAGTGGGTTTTATATAAACAGTACGAACAGATGTACTCAAGAACAAGCTCGAATTTAGGAGGCTGGGAGTGGGTTGGAGGATATAGAAATATTAAACTTTACCCAATTCCTTACAAATCCTCGCAAGTTATTGTTCATTACATGGAAAAGTGTAAAGACTGGCAAGAGGTTACTCAAGCAATGCAAGAAGGTGCTTTAACCTATCTTAAAGAGATAGTAGGCAGAATAAGGTCTAAATATCCAGCACCTCCTGGGCCTGGTGGCGGCATGCAATTGGATGGACAATCTCTCATTCAAGAGGCAAGAGAAGATCGTCAAAAATGGTTTGAAGATTTAATTTACAAATTTGGAGACATACTCCCAATTAATTTGGATTGATAAATATGGATTTTAAAAATTGGTTAAAACTGGAAAGCATTGACGAGAATACTTCCTTATCTGAGTGGTTCGAGAGCAACCTGTCGGAAGCAAAAGGAACCAGATATAGTGTAGAGGTCAACTACCGGAGCAAAGCATCAGAAGCGTTGGATGCCTTTGCCAAGATTGCGTTAGGCTACGTGAGTGCGGCTATGAAGAAAAACGACTATCACGTTAAGCATGTGTTTGATGAAAATCCAATGAGAATATTGGTATCAAATAGAAATTGGGATGATGGTGAATGGGTAGGTGTGGTTCACTTTAATCCAGACCACGGGTGTTTTATTATATCCAAGAGCTTTTACAACAAAGCCAGAAAGACAGTGTCGTTAAAAGGAAGCAAAAAATGCAGCGGAGACTCTGCATCTGAAATAGCAAAAGATTTAAAGAATCTAATGCATTCTTTAAAAGACAGGCCCGATAGACATAAAGAAAAACTAAAGAATGTTCCTTTGAAGCGTGGGCCTAAAAGATAATGCATATTTCATTTATCAATTGGCTAGAGAACAGAAAATTGGATAATAGGGACACAGAGAAAACTGCTGGAATTTTTTTTACTAATGGCAAAAAGGTTTTATTGCTTCAAAAACCAAACAAGAAGTGGCAATTACCTGGAGGTCATGGAAAAAAAGGAGAAACCGCTCATGAAACCGCAAAAAGAGAATGCCTAGAAGAATGCGGAAGTGTGGAAGGTAAAAGTTTAGGATCAATAAAAAATGATAACTGGACTGCCTTCTTCTATAAAGTTGAAAAACTCTTTGACTGCAATCTGAGTGACGAGCACATAGGCTGGAAATGGACTGACTTGGATAAGATCAAAGATGTCAATTTAACAAAAAAGTTTAAAATCAACTTAGAAGAACATTTAAAATTTTTAAAATCCTTGAGAGAACGCTTTTGATGGAACCTGCTTTAGTTCAGGTATTCGAACAGCAATATTATTCCAGTTTGTCTTGACCCAATTCATAAACTTGGCCTCAGCTTGTCTTGGTCCTGTTTCGTCTGTTCTTCCGAGAGTTTGTCTCTCTAATTCGTGTGTTGCTTCATGAACTATTGTGCTTGCTATTTCTAAAATAGCTTCAAGACTATCTCCATGTTCCTGAACATGCCTTCTTATGTTGACCCGAATAGTGTCAGACGGCTTGATTTGATTTAGATCTATGTCTGGAACATATTGCTTAATTACCACATTGGGAATGCTGTTTATTTTATTTGAATTCATCACATCGTCTCCAAATCTCATTCTTAATTTGTTTAGGACGGAAGATCCAATTTGTTTCCTATCCTCAGAAGATGTGTAAAGCCCATAAGCTCCAGAGTTCAGCGTTGCTATTGTGCTTATGTTTGACAGCAAAGGCTGATTGGTCGCTGAATCGTACATTCTGACCAGCTTTACAGCATATTTAGCTTTGTCATAGGCCGCATCTATCTGAGATTCGTCAACGTCTTCGGTGCCTATCGTATTTAATTCGAGCCAATTTTTAAAATTCATATAACTATTTATGAATCAAGCCACAAATTTATAGAATTTATAGTTCGAGTATTTAAGCCTGCTTTTTTGAAATCATCTTCACTCGTGAATCGATTTTTTTCCAAAAAATATAACAAGATGTCACAGGTTTTTCTTCCTACGCCTTTAATTGACAACATCTCTTTTTCTGAGGCTTCGTTTATCTTGGCAAATCTGTAAGAAGTTTTTCCACATCTATCCACTTGGGCATCCGGTTCCAAATCAAAATCGTGAGCCTCTTCAGTTCTACACTTAATACAAGTTGCGTTTCTTTCACCATTTGGATCATTATCGACGTGTGGCATATACGGTTCGTTACAGCCTATGCATCGATCCTTAATCATTGGGTTTTCGCAATTTTCATAAAGCCCAAGTTCCTGAGCTTGCTTGACTAGCTCATCCAACGCCTTCGATGCTTCGGGATTGCTTACAATCTTGTCTGCTCTTTTTCCCGCTCTAAAATCCTTCCAATTCAACAAAGCCATATTATTCTCCCTTTTGAAGTGATGCTATCTTGTTCGCAGCATTCAAATAGCCTTCAAAACATTCACCACAGTCGGCCCACCATCCGTCAATTTTGTAGGCTTTCAATTGATCTCTTTTTAAGTAATAATTATTGACATCTGTGATCTCTAGCTCTCCACGATTACTGGGCTTTAGTCTGTCTATTAAAGACCAAACCTCAGAGTCGTACATGTAGAGACCTGTGGCGATTAAATTTGACTTTGGTTGACTTGGTTTCTCTTCGATGGTTGCAACTTTACCATTTTCGCCCATCTCCACAACGCCGTAATGTTGTGGATTCTCAACCTCGGTCAAAAATACTCTGGCTCCTGATGGATCATTCGAAAACTCAGAGACTTGCTTTGAGAAGTCATTTTCAAATACGTTGTCTGCTAAGATTACGCACATAGAATCGTCGCCAATGAATTCACGAGCAAGCCCAAGTGCGTGGGCAATTCCGTTAGCCTCTTGCTGATAGGTGTAATGAAGACGCTTTAAGCCAAATTCCTCTCCATTGCCCAATATTCGAAGAAATTCACCAGCAGAATTGCCTCCACAGACCAATAAGATATCGTCAATTCCCGAATCAACCAATGATTGGATAGGGTAATATATCATTGGTTTGTTATAAACGGGCAGAAGACATTTGTTTGTGACATGCGTTAATGGCCACAATCGTGTTCCTAAGCCACCTGCTAAAATTACGCCCTTCATATTCTTCTCCATTATATATTTTTATTTAATAACAGAGTGTGTTGGAATTTTTTTTTGTTGATTTATCTGGCGTGGACAGACGGATTTTCTGTCAGTGTGATTACTTCGACTCTAAAATCTACATAATCTTTTACTTTATTTTGCCATTCGAAAAAACGGATGTTCCAGCCTCTTTCTTCAACAAATTCCACATCTTGTTCTGTTAAGAAACAACATCCGTTTGGCATCCACTCTTTTGAAAGATTCCTTTTCATCCATTTTTGACACACTTCTTCAGTTTTGAACAAAGGAACAACAGTTCGTCCTTCGAACTCATACACTACCAGCGGCACCCAAGCCTCTTTGCCACATTCATTTTGTATATCCAGGTAAGACATATCTCCAGCGGTTGTTACTGCGGCTATAAACATAATCAAACTCCATTTACGATTTTGGTGGTAGAACTGCATTCAGGGACTTTTGGTACTCGCCAGTCAAAAGCTTTTCTCGACCACATAGGCAGATTGGAATGACTTTTCTGGGGTCATCCAATCCTTTGTCGTCGATACAGTAAGACAAAGTTGGTTCAATCCAGTTTGTGTCACCGTTGATTCTTTCAACTTCTCGAAGAAGAATTTTTTCCATAACTGCTCTGGATGGGCGAGGACAGTAAATTTCATGAGCAAACCGAGAAGCTAAGGCACCACTCATGCTGTTCTTGAATAAATTCAGATCATTTACTGTGGCCAAGCAAAGCATTTTCACATTTCTGGCCTTGTTTCCGATCCTGAAGTTCGTCCTTCGAATTTCTGCCCTATGATCCAAGATACCCAGTAGCCATCTGAGGTGGTTCTCTGGGGCTTTTTCTATTTCTTCCACAATCAATACGGGTGGAATAAAATCCGATTCTAAGAGTAATTTAGAAACGCCTGCCTCAGTCATGCTGGTTGCGTCAAACTTAATAAACGCTTCATTCTCTGGTCCAAGCATTTTGCTTACTGAAATCAGAATGTCAGATTTTCCGCAACCAGGCGGGCCGTGTAAAACACAGTGAAATCTATTCCTCATGTTGGAATCTTTAAATGCTTCCAATGCTGAATAAACTATATTTACATGATGCTTTCTTTCGTAGATGTGATCAAAAAACCCATTTTTTTCAAGCTCTATTTGACCATAGTCTTTTGGCTGGTTGCTTTTTTTGGACTCTTTGTTTTTTTTCGTCGTAATGCCTAAAAGATCACTAGCAGACTTGATTTTCCACGGAAATTTACCATAGACAGAGGATCTAGACTTTTCATCTATTGCAGAAACAATTTTAGCCCACTGTGAATCTTTAGTGCTTGCGAATCCCCTGCTTCGCTCAAACTTTATTGTTTTGGACCACTTCCACATGCTATCAGCACTCAACTCTGGTCGAAGGTCGGCTGCGTTTCGGCAAGTCCGCACCTCTGCGTCGGGGCAGGCAAGTGGACCTCTGCTAGACACTATAGAGTAGGACCAATTCCTGCCACGGTTTCCAGACAGGGATCTCTCAATTAGTTTTTTGACAGATTCTTCAATTTTTTGATTATTCGTTCTTTGTGTGCAGGATCTCTCAAGCACGATTTTGTACGACATATTCCACTCCAAATTTCTAGTTGAAAGATTTCACTTACATCATACTGAAAATTTTGGAGGTGTAAATCAAAAATCTTGCTAATCGATAATGATTTCTACGCCATCCATCGGATCTTCAGTTAAGAGAACATCTTCTTGAGAATCTTGGACAGGCTGTCCTTCATTGAGTTTTTTTTCGGCTTCGTCCACCACGACCTGCTCTACAGTTCCTTCGGTAGTCACCACATCTGGTTGGTCCATGATTAGTTTATCGGTCATTTTATTTTTCCTTTCTGGATTCAAAATTGTTTTAACCAAGCGAGCTTCATTCTTTTTTACCAACAGCATGAAGTAATCGTCGCCTCGCCATTCTCCGTTTTCAGGAACACGTCTTGTTCCATCAAGGGATGCTTTTGGGAGATCAAGTGTCCCTTTTGGGTTATTTCTATATAGATACTCGCCTTCACCTCTTAAGGCGTGTTCTAGCTTTTTTTTTCTAGCGGCTTTAGCCTCATATTGGTTTTTACGTTTTCTTTTCATTCTCTATTCTCCCTTTCTGTGAATTCTTCTTCAAAAAATTCTATTTACTTATTCTCTTAATGTAGTTAGAATTCAAACTTATTTAGAAGATTTCAAGGATAATGGAAAAATGAGCAAAAAAAAATATCCGCACAAATGGGTAAACATATATCCTCAAGGCACGAAAGAGGGAGATGAGGAACAAAAGTTCTTTATCGCACTGGCTCGTCATCCTAAGTATGTGTGGAGAAGCACCTCTGCTCTTACAAAGGAGTCGGGTCTCTCATCGGAAAGAGTTGATGAGATCATAGTCAAATATTACAACAAGGGAATGATATTTCAAAATCCGAAGAATGAAGACCAGTGGGGATATTGGGAGCGTTGTCCATCGTCTTTTTACGACAATAAGAAAAATTCTATAGCAAAAGTAGATCAGGAATCTAGAATAGACAGCGTCTTCGACATCCATTTCGTTAGACCTGAAGATTGCCGAGGGATTTTTGGTTCATCAACTCTTCATTTTGAGCGTAACAGTTGATAAAAAGTGCAGATTGGTTAATTCTGGCTGAACAATGCGATAATCGAACGAAATGGCTCGACGGAACTACAATGAAAAGAAAAAGCCCGCTATAGCGGGCTTTTTCAATATAAAAACAAATGAACTTATGATTATTTCTTTGTTCTTCCCATTTGTTGTGCGTCGAGATCGTGAGTTGATTTTTTAGGAGCAACCCAGAGATTCGGGTATTGTGCAGAGAAGTATGCAGGAGGATAATTTGCACTCCATCCTGTTCTTGCACGATTTTCGTCCGTGGTCTTTTCAGACGTTGGCTCTTCTACAACAAAGTTAGTTTCGAACGGTACAGGTAAAGAATTATCGTCTGCCCACTGTGTGAATGTCTTTAAACTCATAATATTTTCCTCTGCAAATAGTATTGCTGACTTATCTTATATAGTTTCCTCCATTGATTTTTTTATTTTTCTTATTTAAAATCAATGTCGTATTTCAAGGTATTTATGACATGAGCAACAAAAATATTAAACAAAATATTCGTTTGATACCAATAGATCCAGAGGATAAACATTCTGGAGCATTGGCCAAAAGCATCCATTGCAGGTGCGAGTTTTGCAATAAGACATCATTGTTTGACTCTTTTTCTATTGAAATCTGCGAAAGGATGTCGGGAAACTCCTTCTATTGCCCGTTTTGTTTGAGGAATGGATACGATAAAAAAAACAATAAACACATTTTGATTTTAAGCTTTAAAGCCATATCTGCACATTGGTTCTACAAACTGCACAAGGGAAGAAATGAAATATGGCTTTCTGAAATTAAGGATCAATTAAAAAAACATGAAGTTGTTGGCCTCATGAATCCGGCGTTTAATTACGACCCAGAAAATTTTCTTTGGTTTATCGATTTCTCCAAAGTTGGAAAAGGAAAAAAAGTAAAGCTGTCCGAGGTGTTTTTTACCATTGATTCAATGATGTCTTGTTTCGATTTAGAGAAGCATGTCTCTCTAAATTCGATCAAGTTACTCAGAGACAAATATAGAGACGCCATTGAAAAGTTTCATTCCAAACGATACAGGCCGAAAAACAGACCGCAATTGATTCCAACTCTGTCCTTGGCAGACCAGTCAAAGAGTAGTTCTAGCTTGAGAAACTTCTCTATGGATAATTTAAAAATTAAATTGTAAATCACGTTGACCAGTCTTGGTTTAATCGCTACAATAAAAACATACAAACTAAGGACTCTTTTTTAGGAGAAAACCACATGAGTCAAATGCCAGTAAAAGTTTCTACACGGACCGTGGAAGGAACTTCTGTTTATGAAGCAACTGTACAGATTCCAGAAATTCGACCAACTAAGTTGGTTCGAAAAGCAGACGGTTCAACGAGGTTTCCATCTCGCAGTGCCGCTCTAACCTCTGCCCGAAGCCTTGCTAAAAAGCTTGGATATGTTGACGGAGTTGAAGATACTGGTAATACTGCCAAACGCAGAAAAACCAAGTAATTAGTATGCCTCCTATCATGTTGGACTCGATGGCATTATGCACTCGGATTCAAACATGAGAAAAAGACAAGCTCTTTGAGCTTGTCTTTTTTTTTTGCATGGTGCATAAGTTATTCTGCCTACGGCCTGCCTAACGCTTTTAACACGGCTTGTCTTCTTTTTCTTTCTACCTCTCTTCTCTTTTTTGAAAGTCCGCTAACGCTTAAAGATTGAGACGATACATTATTTTGAAGAGCTTGTTGTCGCAACTGAGCAGGTGAAGAACCGTTAGTCAAAACTCCCCTTTTTGCAGGACCAGCTATTGGCCTTCTTCCTACTCCTCTTTTTCCTTTTCCACAACCGCATCCCATTTTTACCCCCTAGAGAAAGACTTTTTTTGTTGCCAGCGTGATCTGCCGCTTTTTTTGTAACTTTTTTTTGCCACATCCGCAAGGTTTGCGTTTTTTTTGAGTTGGTCTTACTTTTTTAACTTTGACAATACTCATAAAGTTATATAGAATTTATTAGCTGTTATTCCAAGGAACCAAAGATGCAAAAAGAAAAATTAGAAGAACTTTTAAAAGAGAGTCTTCATAAATCTGAAGATTTATTTAATCATCAAAGGTTTAAGGAATCTGAAATAATTCTGAGTCAACTTTTGAAGGTTGATCCTGAAAACGTCAAAGCTCTCCAGCTTCTCGGATTGTGCTACTATAGAAAGAACAAAAACGAAGAGGCTATAGAAAAATTTTCTGAATCTTTGAAAATTGATCCATCCAATTCAGAAAATCACAACAACTTATCGTTGTGCTATGGCAAAATTGGTAAGATAGAAAAAGCTATCAAACACATGGAAAAAGCTATAGAATTAAGCCCCAATAAGGAGAATTACTATAGCAACTTAGGTATGCTATGTAGGCAAGGCGGAGATACTGGAAAAGCTATAGAGCTTTACAAAAAGTCCATAAAAATAAATCCTAATTCTCAACATTCTTGGGTCAACTTAGGTTCTGCTTATGGGATCTTAAAAGAATTAGATAAAGCAATCGAATGTTTCGAGAAGGCTATAGAAATAGATGACAAGCCTCAGTATCACGTTGACCTTGCATACGCTTACCATCTTAAGGGCGAAATGAAGAAGGGATGGAAAGAATACGAACACAGACTGAGCTACTTCCCGCAATTGAGAGAGGCAAGAAAGGCATACGACGAAGAAAAAAGATGGACAGGGCAAGACATAGAGGGCAAGAAAATAGCTGTATATGGCGAGCAGGGCAAAGGAGATTTAATTCAATTTTCTAGATTTATACCAAAACTATGCGAACTAAGTCCGAGTTCAATCGATTTTATAGTACCAGAAGGTACAGAAAATCTATTTGAATTCGGATGTTCTTTTGTCAACATCACATGCGAAGATGTAAAAGATTATGATCATCATTGCTCCGTCGTTAGTTTACCAAGTTTACTCGAAACTGAAGACATCAGTTTGCCATCAAACGAATCTTTCAGAATAAATCAGAATAAAAAAATTGATTTGAGTGCAGACGAACTGTTCAAAGTCGGAATAGTTTGGGCAGGTAACCCTCAGCATCCTAACGACCTAAACAGATCTTTCCCTTTGAGGCTTTTTAAGCCTATTGAAGAAGTTCCAAATGTAAAATTGTTTTCTATACAAAAAGACTTAAGAAAGAGGGCGTACCCACATCACCCAGATCCTATCAATCTAACTCAAGGTGCTGAGGATATGAAAATCATAGACATGTCTAAAACTATGGAAACTTTTGAAGATACAGCTTCAATTATTAGAGAGTTAGACTTAGTTATAACAGTAGATACTTCTGTGGCACATCTCGCCGGAACAATTGGCAAAGAAACCTGGACATTACTTCCTTTTAATCCTGATTGGAGATGGAAGCTGGAAGGAGAGCAGACCGAGTGGTATCCAAACATGAAGCTTTTCAGACAGCAAACATTTGGTGACTGGGAAGGTTTGTTTAAAGATGTTCAAAAAGAATTAATTGAAAAAGTAAAGGAATCGAAATGATCGGAATATTAGGGTTTTATAAAGAAATAAATGATCTTCGCTATAACGCTCCGTTAATCTACGGATTAGATAGAGTTGCAGAAACAGTTAAAGAGAGAAAAGAAGATTGTACCAACATGTATGATCCAGAAGTTACTTTTGACTATGCAAAGTCTAGAGTTTCCGAAGAGGCTTTAAAAGAGGCTCAAAAAGGCGACGTGGAAGTCGCTACAGGAGATTCTAATCTCTTTACATTTGACAATTTTTCATTTAATTCTGTTAGTGAGGAAGTGGGAAAAGTTTTCAAAGGGTACAAGGGCGGAATTGGTCTAAGCGGAAGGATATGGTATCCACCAGCAGGGTATATGGGCTGGCACACTAACAGCAACAGCACAGGATATAGATTGTATTGTTCACATTCAGCCGTTGGAGGAGCTTCCTTCTTCAGATTTTTTGACCCCATAAACAAAGAAATTGTTACTAGCTGGGACGAACAAGGATGGAATTTCAGGATGTTCCACGTAAATGAAGATGTTAATTTTTGGCACTGCGTATACTCAGAAACCGATAGAATAAGTGTAGGATATAATTTAAATTTGGGAGATGTTACGCCATCCAATGATAAAGAGCAAGAGCAAGAGCAAGAGCAAGAGCAAGAGCAAGAGCAAGAGCAAGAGCAAGAGCAACAAGAAAGTTCATAGGATCAGTCTGGCGTTTAAATGAAAAAGTCTAAAAACAAAAGCAGGAAACCAACGAGAGTTTTACCGCCTTTGATTTTTGGATTTTTATTTTCATTATTTGCAATATCTCTAATTCTCAAAACGACCACTAGCTACAACCACCCAGAAATTTATTCGGTTGAAAACTTCCCTCTATTAGAGCAGCCTGATCAAATCACATGCGGACCAACTAGTTGCGCCATGTTGATAAGCTATTATGGCGACGAAGTCACAGTACAGAGCGTAAGTAAAGAAACTAAAACAAAGTGGATTTCCTATAAAGGCGAAGATATAGGAATGACTTCACCTGATTATGTTAGAATTGCCTTAGAAAAATTCAACATTAGGTCGAAAGTCAAAACAGGAACGTTGGATCAACTTAAATATTATGTAAGTCAAAACAGGTTGCCAATTGTTTTGCTGAGAAGCGGAGAAAAAATTTGGCATTACGTGGTCGCCATTGGTTACAATGACGAAGAAATATTCCTCGCAGACCCTGCTTGGGGAGAAGTGAGAAAAATCAAAAATGAATCCTTCTTGAAATCCTGGGGATTTGCAGGCGACATGAGAGGAAACACCCTGCCGACTGATGATGTAATTTCTTTTTTGGTGCTAATGGCAGACGTTCAGAAGAAAACTATGATAGTACCGGATAAGCAATGATTAATATTTACTATAGAATAAGCAGCAATAGTTACAAAAAGGGAAAACTTCCTGGTTGTACCAAGGAACTTTGTCTTAAAAATTTTCTAGAGAATGTATATGAGCCTTCTCTGTCCTATTGTGGTGTGGGTCTGCCCTATGTAAATTCTGACATAAATATGAGGATCATAGCTGACAACTGTTCTAGCGAACTAATTGGTTGCATCAATGCCACATGCTCCCCTTATGAAAAGGTTGAAGTTAGAGAGACGAGCAATGGTAATGCTGGATCTTTTATTTATTGTGTAGAAGATGCAATATCACATGTGGCCACAATAGATGCTGCATCGAACGTTCGGTTTGGGGATAAAGAAGACATAGTTTATTTTGTCGAGGATGATTATCTTCATAAATGCCATGACTATGAAAACCCAAATCATCCAAAACTCTTAGACACTCTGAAAGAAGGTTTGAGCATTGCTGACTACTCCACTCTGTACGATCACCCAGATAAATACATGTCACAGTATGAATTTGGAGAATTTTCAAAAGTTTTAAAAACGCCATCCTCTCACTGGAAGCACAGTATAAGTACAACCATGACGTTTGCCGCAAAGGTTAAAACAATCAAAGAGGATTTAGAAATATGGAAAAAGTGGACAGATGGAACCCACCCTCGTGATCATTCGGCCTTTGAAGAGCTTGCTTCGAAGGGCAGGAATTTATCAGTAGCCATTCCTGGACTCGCTGTCCATACCGACCTCACTCACTCAGAGCACACCTACAACGAACATAGTGGCTCTATTTTGATCGACACATGGGCGATCAATCTTGTTGAGAGGGAAATTTTAAAGGATATGAAAGATCCTCCTTGGCATGTATTTGAAAAAGCAGAAACGCCTCTCAATAGACTTATGATGATTGAAGCCTTTGCTTTTTTGAATAAGTAAGATGAATTTTAGAACAATTACATTTCTGCCATATTGATTCTATCAATATTTTTTGGCATGGTAAAATTGCTCTCGTGAATGTGTGAATTTACTTTAATTTTTTTAATTGACCACTCCATTACAAAATTCTCTTCATGCCATATTGTTTTTATTTTAGAAGGTATCAGTGACCCTCCTACTTCTTTAAATTTCAGTATTTCTGTGCTGATTATTATGTTCCCGTTCATTCTGTGAAGATAGTTCCCTATAACTCTTTCAGTTTCAGGATCTATTAGGGTGGTTCTTTTTAATATGCCCTCACTAGTTTGGATAATTTTTCTTATGTAGACGAACTTTTCACGATATCCAGTTTGCACTGCTTCTTTATTTATTTCGCTTACCCCTATGCAGGATTTTAGCCATATTGGATTGAATGGAGATCTTAATCTTGTTTTTCCCACATCCTCATTTTTGGCATAGTACAAAGATGACGGTTTCATTCTCTTCGACCAAAACCAGAAATGTTCCTGATTCATACCTATATCAAGCTCTTTTCCGGCGATTGAACTGCTTATCATCCTGAAGTTGTTTTCTTTTTCATAGCTTAAGTTGGCTCTAGCATCAAAAGGACTTCCTTTTATGTCTATTTTGAAATTTTCGTATATTATGCTTTTTATTTTGGAGTTATCGCTGTTAATTGAGTCAATTAATTTACTTATTTCTTGATCGATCTCAGGATCGTTCTTAATTTCTTTTTCTTCAATAATTGGGGGAATGTATATTGGATCTGGCACCTTTTGCCTATTCGACAAGAGCACCACAGTCAAACAGCTTAGAATGCCTATTGCAAGTATTTTTTTCATTTTATAATCTATTGAAAAAATGTAGATTTATAACGTATATAGTTTAAATGGGCTATTAATGGCCATGCTATTGAAATGGAGAATAAAAATGCAAAACTATAAAGAGTGGAAGAAAGTTAATGATTTGATAAATGAATCTTTTTCAACAAATCTAGGGGTTTCTACACAAGCCACCGTTGGCGGTATCGTCAGCCAATTTCAAACTGTTTCAGACCTCAGCGATGATGATGTCCTTGAGGAAATGAAAAAAAGAATGAAGGGCATGAAGAAAAAAATGAAAGATGAAGACGAAGAGGACGCCGAAACCGGAGATGGCGAAATCGTAGATGGCGATGATGCTCCCCCAAAGGACAAGCCAAAAGACGACAAAGATGATGACAAAGATGATGACAAAGATGATGACAAAGATGACGACAAAGATGATGACAAAGATGACGACAAAGATGATGACAAAGATGATGACAAAAAGCTTAGTTTCTATGAAAAAATGAAAAAAGCTAAATTGAAGAAACTGAAAGGCATGAAGAAAAAAATGTCAAAGAAGATGAAAGAGCATGTTGAATTGGAAAACATGATCGAAGAAATGGAAGACATTTTATCCGAAGTCAAAAAAATGAAAAAGTCCATGGATGACGAAATGGACATGGAAGACGATGAAGTCGAAATCGAAGTCGAAGATGAAGATGAAGATGAAGTCAAGTGCGTAAAAGACGACGACGCAGATTCAAAAGATTCAGATTCAGGTGAAGAAATGAAGATGATGAAAAAGAATATGGGCTGCGGCGGTAAAAAGATGAAAAAGAAGATGAAAAAGATGAAAGAATCTTCTGAGGAAGATGCTTGGATGCAAAGCGTTGAAACAATGACCGGATTCACCGATACTAAGAATTGGGACGGCATGCCTATCGAAGAAGACATGCTCATTCAGACTCAACGAGATGAGTCAGGTGCTACTGAAGAACCGGGTCCTGGAGAGGTAGGACACGCTCCACAGCAAAGATTTGGATTTTAAACGTAGTTTATAAAATCCTTTATTCCATTTTTTATATTCCATTTAGAGCGGAAACCCAATTGGGTTTCCGCTTTTTTCATATCGCACTCAGTGTGTCCTTGAAACGAATCCATGAACGGACAGTCGATGTAATTCACGAAGAGGCTCTCTTTTAGCTGTCCTTTTTGCACAAGAGCATCGCTTATCAATTTTATGATTTCATTAAAAGTAGTGGCAACTCCGGTGCCCATGTTGAAGATCCCACTGTTTCCCTTTGAGACATAGTCTAAAGCCATTATATTGGCTTCAACTATATCTTTAACGTATATCCAGTCTCTTTTTTGTTCTCCATCATAAAATATTTTTGGATTACTTCCTTCTTTCATTTGTTTGATTAATTGATAAATCATGCTTGCCCTTTTGCCTTTGTGGTGTTCTCCAGGACCGTAAACATTGCAATACCTTAGACCTACTACATTTGATTCGTTTTTAGAAGACCAATCAAGAACCCATTTTTCAAATTCTAATTTTGATTCCGCATAAAATGTTAAAGGGTTTGGTTTTATTGAAGAATCCTCTAAGTAAGGAGCGGAATTGTCTCCATAGATTGCTGTAGAAGATGCAAATACAAATTTGCGGCATCCTTGCTCATACATTCTCTCAAACAAATCCATAGCAGACCACACGTTCGCTTTGAACATTTCTCTATAGTCTTTGCTTTGTGTGTGATTATCAGCAGCTTGATGAAACACAACATCTGTTTCGCTCAAGGAAGGCCAGTCTATTCCGTTTAGGTGAGTATTCAAAAGTTTAACACTGTCACTAGGCTTCTCTTCTGTTTTGTTTCCAGTTATTACAATTGAATCACTTGAATCTTGAACCAATGCGTTTGTCAAATTTGATCCTACAAATCCGGTTCCACCAGTAACTAATATTTTCATTTTTAACCTTTTACTTCTATTGTGTATTTTTTATTTTTTGATAAAATTAATAGAATTATTTTAACAGGATTCATTATGTTTGTAAATTATTGGAAGAAAGAAAAAGAATCTATTATAGTAAAAATAGTAGATTGGGCGCACAGAAACAATATAAAAGTAGAAGATTTGAAAAAAAATGAAATCAGGCGAGCAATCGGAGGAAGACCGTGACATCAAGTGTATGTCCTGGATGGCCTTACTACAGGCTTTAGTCGCTTTTTTAAGGCAATTCTTTTCTTCTTTGACTTGTCAAACTTGATATCATATTTTAGACTGTTATCTTCAAGCCATTTTTTAAAACTTGTTTTTTCCATAGTGCTATTTATGTTTTCAAGCAGAGATTTTGTAAATGCATATTTGAAGCACGGCCTTAAGCCAATACCGCTTTATTGGGGAACTAAGAAACCAATAGGGAAACAGTGGAATATTGGGTGGTCTAGGAAAAGGTGCCAAGAATCGTTCAAAAAGTATCCTGGAGCAAATATTGGAGTGCTTCTGGGAGATATAATGGACGTAGAAGGCGACTCTCCTGAAGCAAATAAACTCTTAAACGAAGTTTGCAGCGGGATAGATCACCCCAAATATAAAAGCCTAAAGTCAATTCACCACTTGTTTCGGAGTCCAGATCCCAAGATAACGATTGCTCACTTTAAGAAGATAGAATTTAGAGGATCAAATCACCAATCTGTGTTCCCTCCAAGTCAGCACGAAAGTGGAAAAAGATACGAATGGATTGAGTGGTGCGAAGAAATCCCTGAAATGCCAAAAGAGCTTAGGGATGTATTAAAAATATCAAAGATAAAAAAGAAAAAGTCAACTAAAGAAAAAGTAAAGTTCAACGTAAATCATGTCTCTAAAATCATTCCTACGGCTCAATACCTAAAAAACAATTTAAAATTTAACTACGACGTGAAGCCAGGACACTCGAAACTTTGGTGTCCTGTTTGTGAAAACATACAATTTTTACACTCTAAAAGATTGCATTTTGAATTCATTGCCTTTAAGACCCTAGGCTTTGATTGGTCTTGCTCAAAGTGTAGAGATGTTGACGTTAGAGAGCTTGTGAGAAGTCTCAGGAAAGAAACAATAGTCTAAAACTTGTTTTACGTGATTTCCATGTTGTTCGAGAATTGTATGATTCCCAAAAGTTGACTCGTAGGAATTTATGTTATATCTTTTTGTAATTAAAGCATTTTTCATGGGAATGTATCTTTCATCCCACGAGAACACTTCGTCATCTTTTTGATGATATAACCAAATCGGCATATTTTTCTTTTCTTCACTGCATTCTTTAACGCCTTCTATATCTAAAATTGCTCCCGCATGGCAGATGACGCCAGCAAACGGATTTTCTGTTCTAGAAGCAAGCTCTAGTGCCATAACACCACCAGCAGAAAATCCAGATAAAACAATTCTGTTTCTTGGAATGTCTTGCAGATCGTTATCGAGTAGGCTTTCAAGCCATTTAGCAGCCTTTTGAATCCCTTGGATAGATCTGTTCTGATCTTTTGAACCGTTTGGTAAAGGATACCACTCGAAGTTTTTTGGAGTAGGGGCAACTATTGCAGTATTTTTTGTCACCTTGGTTGAATAATAATCTGCAATTAGCTGTCCGTGCTGTCCTCTGCCCGGAATGCAAAGCACACACGAATCACAATTTGTAGAGAAACCACTTCGATGGATGTGGACTAACAAGGAATTCCCCAATCAAATAGATTTTCACTAATTCTTTTGTAATACATTAGCTTTGATATTTTTTCGTAGAGGTGCCTAGGAAGCTCATCTTCTAAAATCCTCAAAAAACCACCTTCTATTGCTTTTCTCTTATTGGATTCCTTTATAGCTCGCTGCAACAGTATGGAACTGTATCCTATGCAAGAGTGACAATTTACTGGATCACCGTCTTCGTTCCAAAATTCATCGCTCTCTAACTTTTTGTAATCTATTTCCCAATAATCTTCATCTCTTTTTTCTTGTACAAATTCAATTGTAAAATTTGAAAGATCATACATCAACCCAACAAGCTCTGGAGTTGCCAGCCAAAAATTACTTAAGGTTCTATACTCTAGGCCGTGCGAGGGTTCTCGAAATCTTCCAGCTTGTCCATATATTTTCTTTCTATCTTTGCTTGCGCTATCTTTATCTATAAAAATAGATGGAATGCCCAAAAACAGGTCCATCATCCTGACAGTTCTTATTCTTACCAATTGATCTTTTAAAATTTCATGACCCAGATGAATATGTCCCCCTGCCGTCCTTAAGTTGCTCCTGTGGAAAAAAGTCTCATCTGGCTCAATCCAATCAAGTTCATACGCACACGCTTCTCTTTTGCACCCCATCTCAAGAGCTTCTGGGTGCTTTAACTCTTCACTTGGAAAGCGGGCACTTGCTTTGCACCAAAGTTTACAGGGTTCCACAAGTTCGGAATACAACTGAAAACATTCTCTAAAGTTTTCAATTGTTTCTTCTCTGCTATAGG
>JAAHTH010000423.1_pt1 | contig 40835 bp, 72 predicted proteins | sample 6116091 | NCBI WGS metagenome assembly JAAHTH01 (sample SAMN13939990, study PRJNA603662) | sponge metagenome | isolation source: marine sponge | host: Mycale hentscheli | place: New Zealand | collected 2006
TAATTGACGGAGATGAGTTTAGGGCGATGTTTTCTAACAAAGATTACAACGAAGCTGGAAGAATTGAAAATATAAGATCAGCAAACTCGGTAGCTACTTACCTAAATAAAAAAGGAGCCAAAGGAAAATGGAAAGCGGTTTATGTTGATATGATAAATGGCTGGAAAGGTCACTCCATAGATAGCCAAACCGATGTTGTAATATCGTTAGTTAATCCTTACGAAAATCTAAGACAAGAATTAAAACTAAATAATCCCAAAGAAGTTTTAGAAATATATCTTAGCTCCAACAGATCACTAAGAAAAGAGTACCACGTTAAAGATTTTGAAATAGGAAGCCCTGACTACCGACTTACGACAGACCTAGAAATAGAAAAAAGCTGGCAGGTACTTAAGACCACCTTGTTTACTGGTAAGTTTACACCATTAAAATGTAAAACTTAATTCTTGACTTTATTAAATAAAAAAGCAAAAATAAACTCAATGAAGGTTATTTGCGCTAGTGGATACTTTGACCCATTACATGTGGGTCATTTAGAATATTTAGAGATGGCGCGTCAGCTAGGAGACCAACTCGTAGTAATTGTAAACAATGACTCTCAAGCCAAGTTGAAAAAGGGGAAATCTTTCATGAGTCATGACGATAGACTCAAAATCATAAAAGCTTTAAAGTGTGTGGATGACGCTTTTATATCAGTAGACAACGATTTGTCCGTATCTAAATCCCTACGCATGTGTGTGCCTCATGTGTTTGCTAATGGAGGAGATAGAAAAGAGGACGAAATACCAGAGTCTAAAATTTGCAGAAAGCTCGGTATAGAGATGGTAGATGGTTTGGGGCAAAAAATAAGAGCTTCTAGCGATTTATTAAAAAATAATGAGTAAGTCAATTCATTACCTTTTCGATGTAGATGGAACCTTGACTCAGCCAAGAGAAAAAATGGATTCCTCTTTTACGATGAGTTTCCTTGAGTGGATAGAAGGTAAATCTGTTTTTTTAGTTTCTGGTAGTGACATGAAAAAAATCAAACAGCAAATACCTTACAGTATTATAACTAGATGTTCGGGTATATCTTGCTCTATGGGGAATGAACTCTGGTTAGGCAAAGAGTTAAAATATAAAAATACTTTTGAGCCACCAAAAACTTTGATTGAGATGTTATCCTCTTTTCAAGTAAAGACTAAATCTCCTGTTTTAGGCAAGGCTCCATTTATAGAGTATAGAACTGGGATGATAAACTTTACTACGATTGGCAGAGACTCAAGTGACGAACAGAGACTTGCATATTATGATTGGGATAAAGATCATAAAGAAAGGCTTCGCGTTTCAGATCAAATTGAAAAAACCTTCCCCGACTTAGAAGCTAAGTTAGGCGGTCAAATAAGCGTAGATATACAGCCAAAAGGACGCAACAAGTCTCAAGTAAGCAAATGGGTAAGAAAAAATTTAAGTGGTAAAATTATTTTCTTCGGAGATAAATGTACCCCAGAAGGTAATGATTACGATATCTATGTAGACGTTGAAAAAAATGGTGGCGAATCTTATTCGGTAAAATCGCCCCTTGATACATTAAAGTTATTAAAGAAAAACTAAAAGAGTAACAGTGATAGATTTAAAAGAAATATATGATAAAGGTTGGTGGATAAAGGTTTCCCCACTAGCAAGGATAGGTAACGAGTGTTGGGTTTGCTCGATATATAAAAAAGGTAAAATATCTTGGATTACGGAAGAGTGTGAAGATTTTGCCAGCCCAGAAGAGGCTTACGATTGGGCTAAAGAAAAGATTATGTCATATGATTAAAGAATATTGTGATAAATGTGACTGTGAAGTCACTACCGAAAACTGTTCGATAACTATGCACGCGATTGCATGGGACGAGCCTTACGCTGGGCTTTTATCTCACCGTAGATGTATTAGGTGTTCCCCCTCAAGAGCGCAGCATATCGTTCATCCCGATTTTGAGCCAGTGGTGGACGATAGGCCGCAATTCGACAAGCGAAACCCAGAAGTTTTTCCCAGTGAAGAAAAACGAATGGAGTGGGAGAAACGCTGGACTGCTGCATGGCTAATCTGTCAGCATCCTGAGATAGCCGACGCTGTTATGCAAAAGTTGGCCAATAGAGTCTGGAGCAAAAAACATTTTAACGATTAGGAAATGTTTAAAAAAATTATATTAATATTTTTCGCAGTTTTAACCGTTGTTCTTGTTATACAGGCTCTTCCAGTTATACTTGCTATTCTTTACTTGGGTGGACGGATGATATGGTGCATTCTAACAGGGGAACCTTTCTGGGGCGAATATGGCCCATTTTGGTAAAATGATTAAAGTTCAACTGCCATTCGAAAAAGATTATTGCGAATTTGTTAATAAACACCCACTAAAAAACAGGAGGTGCGTTTATAAATTGAGCTTTTCGGACGGAGCTTTCTATATAGGGCAAAGTGGCAATTTCGCAGGAAGGATTTGGACTCACTGCATGTTTAACGACCTTAAAGAAGGGTCTCTACCGACCTTAAAACACATAAGAATGCAGAAAGCCATATCTAAAAAAGAAACGGTTACATTTAAAATACTATCTGACGAACAACAGGACGAAGCAAAATTTATAAAAGCCTCTTTTAGCGACAAAAGATGTTTAAATATGAGGTCTCCTAAATGCTAAAAAGACTTTGGTTAATTTGGGCTAGAACTGTAGATCATAGAATTGGAAAGACTGACGATGACAAGCCAGATATTCCAATACTAACAAATAAAGACGCAGAATACAGTCTCCTAATAAGAACAATAATTGTAATAGTAAATTTAATAACTTGTTTTTTTATTATAGCGAATGTAATAAGACATTGGTAACATGAAAGACTTAGCACCCGATATTTGTAGACAAAGAATGGTTGTAGAAGGAACACTTCACAATGCATTTAAAGCTGAAGACATGGATCGATATTGCAGAGAAGTGACTAAAGTTTTAAAAATGACTGAAGTTACTGCTCCGTTTTGCAATTACGACCCTGAATATGGATGGTGTGCTTACGTACACTGGAAAGAAAGCGGTATGCATGTTTATACTTGGGACGACAGAAATCCCCCATTTTTTTCAATCGATATCTATACTTGTAAGCCTTTTGACCCAGAGCATGTAGTAAATTATACAAAACAATTTTTTGGCGATGATTTAATTGATTTAGTCTGGAAAGAGTAATGGAACTAATTAAAGACAATGAAATAAATATTCCCGCGTGTAAATGGGAACAGCTTAACGCCAAATATAGCAAAGATGAAATTAAGCAAATAATCTCTGACGCTATAGAGGATAACAATCTTCCGTTACCATTAAGAGATTTGGATTTTCTAGATGCCCAAAATGATTTTGAAAAATTAGAGTATCTAGATTCTTCTTCATTGCTCCTAGAAGAGGAGTGGTTTACCCGATACGATTATAAAGATAAATATTTTTTTAAAAATAAATTAATTAAATGCTGCAATACTGGAAACAAAACTTCAGATTTTTACCAGCAAGAAAATAGGTGGAAATGTAATAGCATTACTGCCCCAAGCGGTTATAGAAGCTGGACTATAGAAAAATTTAGACTAACAATGTTAAACGCGCTTTGGAGTCTAAAATTTAAAGAAATAAACTCTAAAACTTTAAGAACTGCGATATCAATGAGAAAGTATATCGCTAGCCAATTTAGACCTTCTGCCGCTAAAGCTGTATATGATCTTTTTAACGGTAAGAATATTTTAGATTTCAGTGCTGGCTGGGGTGACAGACTTTGTGGTTTCTTGGCTACTGACGCAGAATCTTACGTTGGGGTCGATCCAAATTCCGATGCTGTCTCTAAATACTGTGATATGATAGATTCTTTCGGCGTAGAAAGAGATGTGACTATTTACAATGATTGTGCAGAGGACGTAGACTATGGAGACAAAAAATTTGATTTAGTGTTTACTTCTCCACCTTATTTTGATCTCGAAAGATATACGGCAGAAGACACGCAATCTTGGAAAAGATATAAAAAATTAAACGATTGGCTTGAAAATTTTCTGTTTGCTTCTATAGAAAACGCATGGAATCATCTCGATAAAGGCGGTTACTTAATAATAAACATAAGCGACGTTTACTGCCATCACACTATAAATAAAATCTGCGACCCTATGAATGATTTTATTGACTCTCTTTTAGAATCTAAGTACTATGGATGTTATGGCTATCAGATGATGAAAAGGCCAAATTGCAAAAGCTTTAAAGGTAAAACTGGCAAATTTGCAGAACCAATTTGGATTTGGAGAAAAGCAAGTGAAGAAAAGCAAGCGAAATAAAAAAGCTAAAGCTAAATTGTCGAAAAAAGACAGGCAAATGGAAGCTCTTATGAAAAGAATTGAAGAGAAAGAAAAAGCTATAAAGCAAAAAGAAAAAGACGAATTAAAATATAAAAATCAAGGCGAAACATGGATGGGGCCAGTTCACAACGGGCCTATTGATCGCGGAGGTTACTTTTACTCTAAATAAAGATTAACATGGAAAACAATACGACTATTACTCAAAAACCAACTGAACACAGTACCATTGGCATTGTGTCTTTGGTTGGAACTTTAATATCAGGATTAATAAGTTTTTATGGTTTTTTTAAAGCCGTATCACTTGGCGTTCAAGCAGCGCAAACCGCGCAAACAACTGGAATCGAACCACAGGTTGACGATGCAACCGCTGCGAAAGTTGGCATGGTTATGCTTCTTGGCGGCTTTGGAGCGTTTGTGAGTGCTATAGTTGCTGCAATCGCCATCATCAAAGATAAGGACGCAAAAAAGATAAGCACGGCGATAGCTACTTTGGTTATTTCTGGATTAGGAATCCTTGGGCTTATTTTTATTATGATACTAGGAGCTTTGGCTGGATAAAATGAAAAACTATACAATACAAGAAAGATTCTTTGTTTTCCTTGGTTTAATTTGTTTTGGAACGTGGTTTACGGGCTATTACTATCATTATAAATGGGATAAAGACATACAGCAGTCGATCTATAATAGTGAAGAAATAGCTCAAAAGCATTTAGCTAATTCCATGACTAAAAGCATGGCGATAGATCATTGGAAAGCTATGTATCTTGGCCAAAAGGGCTTTTCTGAAATGCTAGAAAAACAAGTTGATGCAATAAACGACTACTGGAGTAAAGAAAATTTAAAATTAAGGGATGAGCTTTTTGATTTAAAAAATTCTAAATAATAGTAGTAAAAAAGGGTTTTTTGTAATGCTGGTAAGCGAACAACATAAAACAACATTTATACATATACCTAAAACTGGAGGCACTAGCCTTGCATCGGCTTTGTTATCTCAAGGTGAAGCTTTCAATCGTTTACCAGAAAGAATCGAACGTCATCAAAATTACGTCAAAAATCCATTAGAATGGACGATCAAGCATTCTAGGATTCATGATATAAATGAGAGATACCAAAACTTTTTTTGCTTTGCTTTTGTTAGAAACCCGTGGGATTTAATGGTTTCCTGTTTTAGCTGGTGGACTCAAAATACTATACTGCAAACAAGAAAAGATTACGGGCGCGATATTAAAGCGAAAGGATTCAAAGCTTTTATCAAATCAAATTCCTCATGTATTAACGAATGCTACCATAACAATAAAGGCCAATTACATTGGCTTAATGACAACATAGATTTCATTGGAAGATACGAAAACCTACAACAAGATTTTAATACCGTTTGCGATAAAATAGGAATTCCACGACAAAATCTTCCACATATAAACAAAACCAACCACAAGAACTATACCGAATATTATGATGATGAAGCACGGGAAACCGTTGCGGAAAAATACGCAAAAGACATTGAGTATTTCGATTATAAATTTGGAGAATAAAAAATGAAAAAAAGCGGTGGTGAAATCTGGAGAGAAGGGCAAGCCAAAATTAAAAAACAAGCTAAAGCCAAGGTCGTCGAAAAAGATTGGGGTCGAGAGATATGGATGGTTAATAACTCATCGGAAGATTACTGCGGTAAAATTTTACAAATATATCAAGGGTATAGCACTTCCTTGCATTTTCACCTAAAAAAACATGAAACTTTTTATATCACAAAAGGTCAACTTCAAGTAGATTTGATTTGCACCATTGACGGTGTTAAAGTTACACGAATCTTAAACGAAGGAGATGTTCTGGAGATAGAGAGAGGCCAGCCGCATCAACTCATAGCCTACGATGGCGATGTTGAGTTTATAGAAATAAGCACCTTTCATAGAGACTCAGACAGCTTGAGGATTAGCAAATGAAAAAAAATAGAAAGAAAAAAATCCTAAAAGCTAAACTTTTAAACTATGTAACAAGTTTCGCAGAAGATTTAAACAAAGTACACCCAGAGACAAAGGCTAAGTTTAGAATAGAAGAACAAGAGTACTTAATTGAAGATTATCTTAATACTTTTATAGAAGACATTAATGATATTAAATCTGCATATGATACCAATGACAACGGAGAAGATTTGGAAAGATTATGGAACGGAAGTTATAACTACGGAATAGACGAAGATTAAAATGATCAGACTTTTTTTATTTAAAACGCTGTTTCGCTTAACTTGGTGGATAGCTCCTAATCGCCCTCGCGTTAATAAGATTTTTCAGATTTATGAAGAGTATATCGAGGCTGAAGAAAAATACATTCAGTGCCAAGAAAGACAATCGTTCTTAGATAAACACGTTCGCTCTAGAACTGATACCTACGAGCATCTTACCTGCAAAAAACAGAGGGAAATTTTCAGAAAATTTATGCCTCCTCGCATATCTGACAAAGATCAACCCAGAAACCATTACTCAGATTACGAAGAAGCTAAAAAATACCACGAAGGTACTTTATAAAGTTTTGCAAGCAATTAAATTTATTTATTTAATAAATTAGAATCTAAGCTTGATATTAGGCTTACTTACCGTAAGTTTATGTGTGAGGCTAGAGCAAATAGAGAAAAAACTATCTGCGATCCGATCTTTCATGAAGGATTGTTGCGTTTGCGCTGTAGCTTGTCCAAGTAAAAATATACTCGAACAGGATGTTTTAGACTTCATAAACTGGTACAAGTTTCTAGGCGTAAAAAATGTATATATTTTAGATAATAGTAACGAGTTTAATATTCCGAACTCAGTCATCAGACCTGATAGCAAGAAAGATTTCCGTCTTTGTTTATCTGAGCTTAAAAAGTGGGTAAAAGAAAATTCTAAAGAAAAATATATGCTCCTTTGTGATTTCGATGAATTTCTTTTCATTGAAGACCCAGAAGTTTTAAATTTGGCTAACTTAGCCCCGTTAGCGTTAAACTGGTTTAATATGATAGGAAAGTTTGACACTAATCTAAAAAATATAGCTCACCCTGCATTTGCATATACTTTCGGCAATTATTCCAATATGGCAAAATGCATAGGAAAAGTAGAAGATATAAGCGATGACTTTATAGATCAGTCACATTACAGCTTCAAAAAAGACCTACGGGTAATTGACGCTAATAGCATTTATAAAACAATGGAGCTTAATAAAGAAACTAAAAAAATTAAACTCACTAATCCTAAAGAAAAAATTTTTGAAAAAGCATGGTTTTTGCATTTAAGAATAAAGTCAAAACAACATTGGGCGAAGAAGCATCACAAAGAAGCAGGGGATTTTGAAAACTGGCTTAAGTCGTTTCCAAGGGTCTGTATTTCAGACTCTAGGCATTTAGGATGGTTTTTACCTTTTGTAGATTTTTTAAATAAAAATGAGTTCTGATAAGCATAACTGTGCAAAAAATTGTTTTTTTGTGCATTTTGGAAAAGCTGCTGGAAGCTATTTAAACGCTTATTTAGTTAGGGAGGTCTTTGTAAAAAACGATTTTATAGAAAAATACAAGCCTCATTTTTATAATAATTGGTGGGCTAGACAGTTCCCCAAAGGCGAGGGTGATTTTTTATTTAAAAGTTTTTCTGAAGAGCCTAGAGATTTTAATAAATCCGAGCTTCTCGAAATATCAAAAAAAAGCAAAGACAATTTAAAATTCGTAACTTGTCATCACAATAACGTAGATGACGATACGGTAGATTTTTTTAACTCTAAGGACTGGTTAACTTTTATGTTTATCAGAGACCCTAGAGATGTAATATGTTCTTTGTATTTTTTTTCCATTAAAATAAAAGCAAAACATGGTGTTAGTGCTCTTGGGAGAGAAGGCGCATTAGCGGGTAATTTTTATACAGAAGAAGATTTTCAAGAGCCAGATTGGGATGATCCAGATTTAGACACTTTTGTAAATCGCGTTATAACAAAACCAGAGTATTTTAGGTTCTGGAAGACGCCAAGTTACATTGACAAATTAGATTTTGTGAAAGAGTTCAACGAAAAAAATTTTTCCATTTTTTTGAGACAAGCTTACAACCACGACTATCAAAAAGCTGCCATTAGCGAAAAGAATACTTCTTACAACAAAGGCTACAAGCACTATCTAGATAAAGGATTAATATCCGAAGAGAATAATCTAAAACTGCTAAACCATAAAGATTATATAAACTTCAATCGCTACTTAGATGAAAAATAATTTATATTTTTTCGGAACAGGCGCACTAGGCGAAAATGTTCAAATAACCGCTTTAGCAAAAAATTTTTCAAAAAAATATAAGATTTATTTTTGCGTTACGAACAATAGACAAGAGATAAAAGCCGCCTTAGAAGGACTTTCTTGGATTGAAGATTTGATACATTTAAAACGAGGCTACGATTTCGAAGAGTTTAGAGACGAAGAAACGCCTTGGAAAAAAAAGATGATTCTACAAGAACCATTTTTATCAAAAATAGATGTAAATAAATCTTTTTTCTTTGGGCCTCAATGGCACGGCGGTATAACGGATCATAACTTGAACCATCTGCCTGACACTCCAGATAAGCGAAAAAAATTCAATTGTTTCCCCTCTGTACCATACGTTAAGTGTACGCCAAACATCCGTAATATAGAAAATGGCTTCAGCATGAGTGAAGACAAATACTCCCTAGGGGATTGCTACGATAGAGATATCAGTTACCTAGAGTGCTACAATTGGGAGGACAAAATTAGATTAGGCGGTAATGAAGACGGGGGGTATGTTATAGCTGATAAATTAGATTATGATTGCCTAATTGGGTGCGGAATAGGAAATGCTATAAAATTTGAAAAAGATTTTAAAGATACATTTAAAACAGCGAACAACTATATTTACAACGGAGCCATAGGAAATCCACTCTCGGTTAAATATTTAAATCAGTTTAATTATGTAAATAAAAACATTTCTAATCATAACTCTTTAACCACCTCGAATCTACACGAATTAATATCTGAGTATGATAATATTTTTCTTAAAATGGATATAGAGCGGTCAGAGTACGATTGGATTAATAGCGTAAACCATGACCAGCTTAAAAAGTTTAAGCAAATAGCTATAAAGTTTCATGACACCTTTAAACTCGAAGAGCGTTGGCATTGCCTAAAAAAGATAAACAAAACTCATAGACTAATACATATACATAATAATAATTGCTGTAGAGGTCTTGAGAAATCGTGCGTGTATATAAACGGAGTAGCTGTTCCAAGAACTTTTGAGGCTACGTATTTAAGAAAAGACTTGTTTGAAAAAGCAGAGTTAAATAAAAAATCTTTCCCAACTGAGTTTGATTTTTCTAGCTGCAAGGAAGAGACCGATATAACTTTATCAGGATACCCTTTTTCAACTAGAGAAAAAGCTATAATTACAATCGTTAATTCGCCATGCCCCTCAAGAAGACTTTCTTCAAAAATAGTCAGCCTTATTAGCGAAAGACTTCCTAATTGCAAAGTAAATTATTGCGGGAAAGTTTACGAAGGAGAAGATTTTAAAGTGTCTGGAGATAATCTAGGTTTATCTGAGTTGTCCTACAGCCACACTAAAAATATAATCAAGACTTTAGCTGATTCAAATTTAGTGGTTGGTACGGATTCTGGTTGGTATTACACTTCAATAGCTTTAGAAAAAAAATGTCTTCTACTTAGAAGTAGATGTGGATTCTTCAAAGAGTCTGACGGCAAAAAAGAGTACAAAGCTAGTAAAGAGCTAATAAATTTACCCGCACTCAGATATGTTCATATGCCCTTTTTCCAAAATAAAAAGACTTTAAATTGCAACGCTTCATGTATAAATGGTAAAGTAAACTGTTTCACCGATAAAAGCCAAAACGTAAGGCTTTCTAACACTACCGAGTGCTTAGATTACGACGAGGAAAACCTTTCTAGACTACTAAATAAGATAAGAGAAAGTCTACGCGAAAATAACACTTGATCAAAAAATATAAAAATTTTAATCTACTAATAATGAATCGAAGAGATTTTGGAAAAGTTTTAGCGGCAGGTTTTTCATTACCTTTTCTAGGTAGCGCAAACCCTGATAACGAAATAAGCTATCGAGTAGAATGCAGAATAAAGCCAAAAACTTTTCCTGATTCAGAAGCAATCTATCACACAGACTTTTGGATTAACGATTCCAACTATTACAGCAATATAGAAGATGCCGTTAATCAAATCTTTGAACATTCAAAGACTTGGAATTTTAAAAGAGTTGAAGTTATTTACGATGTCATTTACTGGGATAGCGAGAAAGGTTTTTTGCATTCTGGACATTATCATTTTTACGAACAGAAAACTCTCTTCGAGGGTTGGCATACGCCGCATACTAACACATTATATTTAGAAGATAATCGAGTTTAATGCCTAAAAAATATAAAAAATACGATGACGAAAATAGAATCTCGTACAGCGAAGAAGATGACACGCTTTATATTTGGAAGGCTCCGTGTCAAGGACAACTAGGTGCAGTAATGCTTTATCACGACGCTAAAGATAAGACTATGGTTTCTTTAGACACTGATGAAGTTGGAACTATTGTTGGCATTGAAATAAATAACGTTTCCAAGGTGATGGACAAGTTTAACACTAGAAATAATTAATGAGTTATTTTGATATTCCTTTGGGAGATGATTTTCCAAATATTGTAAATTGCGTAGTAGAGATACCCAAAGACACTAACGTAAAATACGAATACGATCCTAATTTAGATATTTTTAAGGTAGATAGATGTTTAATAAGCGCAATGAGATATCCTGTAAATTATGGCTTTGTACCTCAAACTAAAGCTGATGATGGAGACCCTCTTGATGTTATTATTTACAGCAGGTTTTCTTTTGCTACTGGATGCGTTTCGGAATGCAAAATAATCGGCGGTCTAGACATGACCGAGAACGGCAAAAAAGATTATAAAATAATCGGAGTGCCAATGTTTATAGAATCAGTAAATCATATAAAAGACTTAAAAGGAGATTGGCTAGAAGTCACTAGAGATTTTTTCAAGAACTATAAGAACGTAGAAAAGAAAAAAGTTACAGTAGGCAAATGGTTTACATCAAGTAAGGCTAAAACAATAACAAAACAATCAGTAATTAAAAATGGCTAAAAAAGACACATTAGGATACCAAAAACCAAAAGGTAAAAAAACAAGGCAGGGAGCTAGCAATCTGAGCAAGGGAAACAGGAAATATAGAGGGCAAGGTGGGCCTCGAAAAAGATTTAAAAAATAAAATGATAAACGAAAAAGCGGCAAAGGCTTTCGCGGCGCATATAGAAAAGAGAAAGTGGAAAGAACAAGAGCTTGAAATAATAAGAAAGTATCATAAAAAATACTCAGACAAAGAAATAAGCGAAAAGTTTTTTAAAGGCAAACGCTCTCGCGCACAAGTCGAAAGAACTAGGTGTAAATTAGGACTCAAAAGGGCAATGCAAAAATATCAAGTATGGAGCGAAAAGGAAGTTGAAATTTTAAAAAATAATTATAAAAAATATAACCAAAGAGAATTAAAGGAGAGGTTTTTCCCAAACAAAACAATAGAACAAGTAAGATCAGCTAAGATGTCGCGAAGACTTTACCGAGACCCAGTGTGGACTCCTAAAGAAGTAGAACTTCTCTTAAAACATGGCCCCACAATGAAACGCCGAGACCTACAGAGACTACATCTTCCAAATAAAACGGTTGATCAAATTTCTTGGACTAAAAAGTATTATGGCATAAAAGGCTATCAAATTCATCGTAAAAAGTCATGAAATATACATTTAGATTTGACGACGTTTGTCTGAATGCGGACATGGAGTTAATAAACTCTATGACTGACATTTTATTTGATAAATTTTCCGACTGCAAAATCGTATGGGGTATATCGCCCATTGTTCATGACATGAGTGGCGAAGAATGCGAAATAGCGAGGCAGAGAATATTTCCTAAAATATTTAACGCTCACTCTGACCATAGAATTTTTTACACCCCTACTAAGGTAGGTTTACCTGATTTTAGAGACGATGTAAATATGGCTGGACATGGTTTAATTCACGTAGACCATAGGCTCTTAACGAAAGAAGCTCAAGAGTTAAGTATCGTTACAAGCTGCTCTCTAGCTCAAAGCAATATTTTTATACCACCGTTTAACAAATGGGACAAAAATACGGAGAGTATATGTGAAGAGTTTGAGATAGAACTCGTTAAGTTTGAGGATGGGTGGTTGTGCATGGAATATAATGACTTTAACCCAGAGCAAGAGCTTTGGTACTTGCATAGCAGAGAATTTACCTTGGAAGCATTTACTGAATGGATTAATTCATAAAGTCAATCAATGGTAGTTTCTATTCATCAACCAAATTTTATACCTTGGTATCCTTTTTTTGAAAAGATAAAAAAGTCTGATATTTTTGTTGTTTTAGGCCATTGTCAATATGAAAAAAATAATTTCCAAAACAGATTCGACTACAATGGAAAGTGGAACACATTAAGCGTTAAAAAAGGAAACGTTTTAATCAAAGAAAAAAAGTATTTAAATCCCGAAAAAGATTGGAGAAAAATAAGAAATAACTTAAAACATTATGAAAGCGTTTTAGAGCAGTTTGACGACTGCATATCAGAAAATTTACTAGAGACCAATACGCTTATAATCAAAAAGGCGTGTAACCTTTTAGGAGTTAAAACAGAGATAGTATCTGATTTCCCTACCTCTAAGTTAAGAACGGAAAGGCTCGTGGAAATATGTAGATTTTATGGTGCTACAACTTATCTCTCTGGCGAGAGTGGTAAAAAATATTTAGATTTAGAGTCGTTTGGTGATATAAATGTAACTTTTCACGCGAATAAAATTAAGAAGCATAGCTTGCAAATATTAAACGAAATAAATGATTGATAAAATTATAGTAAGTTCGGACGAGCACTTTAAAGGTTTTTTCCCAATAGTCTATAAGGCTTGGAAAAAATTTTTTCCAGAGCATCTAATTTGCTGCGCTTTTGTTACAGATAGAGGCGAGCAAGATGATTATGTTCAAGAGTTACGCGGTATCTATGATGAAGTCCGACTCTTTAAGGAGATAAAAAATATACCCACTAAGAATCAAGCGAAATTAGCACGTTTTATTATGGCTTCTGAGATGCAAAAGTCGATTTGTATGATAGAAGATGTAGATACGATCCCTCTTCAAAGATGCTTTTTTGAAGATAAATTAAGACAAAGAGAAAATGGTAAAATCTTAGCGGTAGGTCAAGAAGTCTATAAGAATCAACCTCATCATAAAAATTTCCCAGTAAGCACTGTGACTTCAGAAGGTTATAATTTTAAAAAATTAATTAATCCTGAAGACAAGAGTGATCAAGATTTATTTGATTATTTCATCTCTATCGCGGATAATTCAAAAACCAACGTCTTAGATTCTGACTTTTCAGATGAATGGCTAATTTACAAATTATCGCAGATAAATAATATAGATAACATCCAGCACGTAGAAAGAGACGTAGATGTACACACCGACTGGATCGATAGGTCTTTTTGGCATATAAATCAAGAGAAATTATTCAGCGGTAAATACGTTACTTGCAATTTCAAAAGACCTTTCGAACAACATCAGCATGAATTTATTGACATAATAAAATATATCGACTCAGATTAAAATGAATGACTCAAATAATTTTAGAGTAGGAATCTTAGGAAATGGATTTGTAGGTTCTTCACTAGCTTTTGGATTCTCAACCTGTAATGAATATGATTTTTCTATAAAGATATATGATGTAAATCCTGATAAATCTACCCATTCTCTCGAAGATACGGTTAAGCATTCTGATTTTATATTTCTTTGCCTTCCGACCCCCCCGAAAGAAGATATGTCTATAGACTTATCTTACATAGAAACTGCGTTAGAGCAAATAAGAGGATACATTGATCCCGAAAAACAATTAGTAATAATTAAATCTACAGTTATCCCAAGCACTTGCAGAAAATTATCTTCTAAATATGGTTTGAAAATATTGTCTAATCCTGAATTTTTAACTGAAAGAACTGCTAAATTTGATTTTATTAATGCCGTTCAAATTATAATCGGTAGCGACAAAAAAGAAGATGGGCTTAAATTAAAAAGTCTTTATGAAAAACGTTTTCATTCTAAAAAGTATTTAATAACTGACACTGTAACCTCGGAATTTATAAAGTATTTTTTGAATTGTTTTTTCTCTGTAAAAATCTCTTTTGTAAACGAAATGTATCAAGCTGGAAAAGCTCTAGGCGTTGATTGGCATGATTCAATAGAGGGATTTACGGGGGATTGCAGAGTGGCAGATTCCCATGTTACTGTACCTGGTAAGAATGGCGAGCTTGGATTCGGGGGAAAATGTTTTCCAAAAGACTTAAATGCAATGATTAAATTTTCTGAAACTTTAGGTGTAGAACCATGTGTAATGGAGGCCGCTTGGAAAAAGAATAAAGAAATCAGGTAGAAAGTGTAATCTTCTATATGAAAATATTCTTCACTCACTTCTACGGAAGAATGTCTGATGTTTTAGGTATTATAAACTGCGGAGCTTACGCGGAAGATGTATCCAAAGAAGAAGAGCAATACGCTCTTGAGAACGGATGGATGAAAGTAGAAAGCCTTAAATACGGCGAAATTTGGGCGCAAGGTAGACAGGTAAGATTAAAAGTTTCGGAATTAAAATATAATAAAAAAATAAGGAAAATGACTGACCCCTGCAAAGGAATAAATTCAGTTCACAAAGACTTAAACGACTGTGATGTAAACGAGCTTAAAAGCGTATACGAAAAGTACATAAAGTTTAAAAGCGATCAGTACAAAAAATCTGGAGAATTATTTTCAGACTTCTACACGACAGAAGATTTCTTTAAGGAGCTTTTTATAGACCCAGAGAATAAAAAGATAATCGAACATAGAGAGGACGGAGAACTTCATGGCTTTGTAATTTGCAGGACTTACGATAATGCAAACTGCATAACTTCAATACAATTCTGCTGGGACTATCATAAACCAAATATATTTTTAGGCAAGTATAGCTGTATAAAAGAATTAGAAGCAGCTAGAGAAATGGGATTAGAATATTTGTATTTGGGTTTTGGATACGAAAATATGTGCATATATAAATCTATGTACCAAGGATTTGAATGGTGGACGGGCAGCGAATGGTCAACTGATAAAGTGGCGTATAAAACATTATGCGAAAGCGATACGAAAACTAAAACGATTTACGAGCTTGGCCAGTTAGAAGAGGAGTACACTGGTAAATTCTTTTTTTCTCCCAGCGAAATATTAAAAAGAGATGATAGATGATTATATAAAGTATATTAGTTTAAAAAGAAAAGAGCTTGGGGGTCATGCAATATGTCCGTTTGCTAAAAAATTTCTGGATAAAACTGAGATCATTAAGTCAGACGATTTGGAGTCTGATGCTCTAAATTGCATAGAATCAAAAGAAAGGCCGATGCTTTGGCTAATCTATGGATGCCCCAAAAAATTCACCAAAGAATGGCTGTCCTCTTTCTGCGATAAACATAAAGATAAAGCTAAATCAAAGGATTTGTGGTTAATCTGGGATCACCCCGACCAAATAAATAAAATTGGAGATATTGAAACAAACAATAAAGAATATGGTGTAATACTAATACAGCCCTTAAAGGAGCTAAACAAATACTCAGACAAACTTAAAAATAGTCATTATTATGACTATTGGGATGAGGATTATTATAACGCTATAGTAAAAAGCAGACATAAATAAGTGTAATTTAATAAAATGGATTATGATTTTGAAATAGATTTTAGCGATCAAATAAAAGCTAAAAGCTTAGATGATTTAACCTATGTTGAAACTCCAGAGGTGTTTCTTAAAACTGCTGAGAGTGATTTTCAATACATGGACATTGATATAAATCCTCTTTTAAATTTCCCACCCGCTAAAAACTCTAGTGATCAAACTAAAAGAGAACTATTAGAGATGAAGGCTTTTATGGAGTCCGATCATTCAGAAGATTTTAAGTCAAACCTCAAAAAAATGGATGAAGACCCAGCGGGATTTATCATAAATGAATATAAAAAAATAAGTAATAAATCTGTACCTAAAAAAGTTTTAGATTTTATAACTGGTGGAGATGTAGAGGTTTTAGCGATGAAATTAAAAATGCACTACAATCGCCCCAGACCTTATCAGATAGCAGATTATTATGGAATTGATTTAAATTACAATAAAACAATTCAACATGGAGAAGCAAATGCTCCATCTTATCCAAGCGGTCACACTTTAGCGGCTTACTTTGCAGCGCGAGTCATAGGCTATATAGACCCAAAATATCAAGACGACTTAATTAAAAAGGCTGAAATGGTTGCAGACTCACGAATAGCAGAAGGAGTTCATTTTAAAAGCGATAATAATTTTTCATTTGCGTTAGTAGACAACACAATGATGAAGGCGTTTACAGAGGCTTATGAAAAAGTCTGAGATAATTAATTTTTTATCTTGTACTTATTGTAGGATAAAAGAGTCTAGCATTCATGGAATTGGAGTTCATGCAATTGTAGATATAAAAAAAAATACAAATCTTTTCCCAGATTGTTCATGCGATTTAAATAATATGAAAGCAATCAGTAAAGAAGAGATACCTCACTTAAATGCGCCTACGATAAAAATGATGAGTGACTTTTTTATAGAGACAAATACTCATTACTTTACAACTACTTCTTTAAATACAATTAATATATCTTACTTTTTAAATCACTCAGATGAACCTAATTGCGAGTGGAACGAAAGCGATGATTCTTTTAGGCCGTTAAGAAATATAAAAAAAGGAGAAGAGTTAACTTTAGATTATGATAAATATCTTGATAGCGAAATAATAAAAAAATGATTTTACCACACGACGCAGTTAAATGCAAAAAAGAAAAAGACTCAAAGCAGTTCGGTGCTTTAGTTGTTTCTGTCGTGTTGTTTGTTATATTGTTTTTGTGTAGTGGGTAACAAAAAATATTGAAAGAATAATAAAATGGCAGAGCTAGAAAATAAATACGAAGATAACGCAGAAGGTAAATATTATGTGGACGAGGAGTGCATTGATTGCAATTTATGTAGAGAAATTGCTCCAGCGAATTTTAAAGCTAATTTAGAAGGCGGGTACTCATATGTTTATAAACAGCCAGATAATCAATCTGAAGCAGATGAATGTGCAGATGCTTTAGAGCAATGTCCCGTAGAAGCTATTGGGGATAACGGAGGAAATTCATAATGAAATCTAATTGTCACACAGGTTTTTTTACTCTCTCAGGAAGCACGATGATTACTGATTCGAAGCCCGCTTGTTTTTCAATGGGGTCGTCGATAAAAATCTTATGCACTGACACTTTAGGAAATTCAATCGAGGAGACTTCTGTTATAGCGACTGATAATGGCAATTCATTTGAGTTCGAAGTAGACCCAACTATTGATTGGGATTTAAGTAAGACTGTTATGATTTGTTTAGATCGTGACTCTGAGTAAAATGTAAATTATCTTTACTTTTTTTTATAAAAATCATTAAATAAACTTTGATGAAGTTTTTAAAATTAAGAAGTATACTTTTATTTTTTTTATTGTGGACGCTAAGTTTGCAAGCCGCGCCCTCTAACAGAAAAATGGTTCTTAATTCTTTAAACACTATCGTAATTAACGAAATAGAATTAAACGATTTTACAATAGAAGAAGTTTTGAATGTTTTACAAGTTAAGTCTCAAAATAAAATTAATTTTTTATACCTGAGAAACAGCAAGCCTAAGTTGCCTACTTTACCTACGACAAACAATTTTAACTTTGGAATTAATCCTCTCACAGGTTTGCCTAATCAACCTCCAGCGTTACCACCTATTCCCGTTGCACCCGCCGTGGATGATTCGCCAAGAATAATTAGCGGTAATATTACTCTAAAAAACATCACCCTGAAACAAGCCTTAGACATTTCAACTCTATGTTTCGATAAACCAATGCAGTATACGATAACTGATTTTGGAGTTGTCTTTTCCCACAGGAAGTCTAACGGAGAAAGTCTTTTTCTACGTAGGTTTACGGTTAACCCAAGTATATTCAAAAGATGAATTTAAGGCGTCTATTTAATTTTTTAACCTTTAATATATTTTGTGCTAAAGAAAAACAAGCACTAGAAGAAAAACATTTTTTAAAAAATAATAATCAAAAAAAAATAGAAGTAACTGTAAGTTTTCAATGCGTAAAAACAATGACTATATACTCTGAAAGCGAAGACAAGGCGCATCTCCAAGCTTACAGGAAACTCATGGATTCAGTAGATACTTTTTCTGACGCAGAGTTTGAATCAAGTTTACCAGTAGAGGTTAATAGTAAAAATCTACATACTATACAAAATATTTAACATTTACTTTTTTTCTTAAGCTGTTATTTTATAGTATCCTAGAGTTAAAAGCCATTTTAATTAGACCCGAAAAACGCAGAAAAGCACTAAAATGCAAGGGATGCGGCATAACTTACTCTGCAAAAGACTATAAAACGTTATTTAGCTGTAAAAAGATAATTTATTTCAAAGTTAAAAAGGAAATCTATTGTCATGCATGTTTTTATAAATATATAGAAATTTTTTCACTTGGAGAAAAAATTAAGATAATTTTGAGTGATGGCGATAAAATAAAAGAGTTTATATACGACCCGACTTTAGACATTAATTCTTCTGATTTGTTTTCTGGTAATTTTTTCGATTGACATTTTATTATAAATCTGAAAAATAGATTTATATTATGGACACTAATGAAGAAGCTAGAACTGGTTTAGATATCTACATTTCCGAGCTAGGAGAATTCTACACCTTATCCAGAAAACAAGAAAAAGAGCTTTTTGCAGACTACACAAAATGGAGAGATAATAAGAGGAACGCTTCCAAGAAACAAAGGCTAAAAGGTAAACAGGCTTACGAGAAAATAGTATATCACAATTTAAGGCTTGTTGTAAAAATAGCTAAAGACTACAGGTTCATAGGATTAGATTTAGAAGATTTAATAAACGAGGGAAATTGCGGCTTAGTAAAAGCTGTAGAAAGATTTGATACTTCGAAAGACGTTAAGTTTTGCACTTACGCCTCCTTTTGGATAAAACAATATATGAGGAGGTCGATATCAAATAACTCAAGAACCATAAGATTGCCAGTTGGAGTAGTAGAACAAAAGAATAAAATAAATAAATTTATCGAGTCTTTCAAAGACGAACACGGTCACAGTCCTTCAATCAGCGAAATAAAGAAAAAAGTAAAACTTTCTTCGTCGCGTATAACCCTCTTGCTACAGTCTGGTAGCCCAGTTTCTTCTTTAGAATCTGAGATAGGTTCTGAAGGAGATTCCTGTCAACTAAAAGATTTAATAAAAGATGACACTTCTAAATCGCCTTCTGATTTAAACGAGTACGAAAATAATGTTAACGTCTTAAATATAGTTCTAAGCCAGCTACCCAAAAGAGAAAAGTCCATAATGGAATATAGATATGGTTTAAATAATAAAGATAGACTCACTTTAGAGGAAATAGGTGAAAAATTTGGAGTTACAAGAGAAAGAATAAGGCAGCTTGAGACTGTAGCTTTAAGAAAAGTTAAGTATTCTTTTAATGACTTAATGAGAACTAGAATTCATTCTCTGTAATTTTTTAAAAAAAAGATTGACCTTAATTAAGAAATAGATTAGTCTGGTTTCAGCGTTAGGCGAAACACTTTAACAGACTATGAAACTTAATAAATTAGAAAAAAATCTTATAGACTCAAGGGGCGTACAAGATTCCGTATCATTCGGAATTAAAAAAGATGGACTCGCTCATATCTTTAACGTTCTGCGTAATCAGCTTTACAGTGATCCAGAAACTGCGACCTTACGAGAGTATGCTTGTAATGCAGTAGATGCTAATGTCGAAGCTGGAAACGGAGACAGACCTATTGAAATTACTCTTCCTTCTGTAATTTCTCCTACTCTCAAGATACGCGATCATGGAAATGGTCTAAGCGATTTTGATATTCATGAGGTGTATGCAAACTATGGAGAATCTACAAAAACTTCCTCGAATGATTATATTGGTCAGCTTGGACTAGGTTCTAAGTCTGGTTTTTCTTACTCTGATAGTTTTACTATTACTTCTTTTGTAAATGGTAAGAAAAGCGTTTATTGCTCTTTCATTGATGACTCTCAGGTAGGTCAGATTTCTAAACTGTCTGAAGATAACACGACTGAAGAAAATGGCGTAGAAATTTCTATCCCAGTTAAACAAGAAGATATTTCCTCTTTCGAAGAAAAAGCTTCTACTCTTTTTAGGCATTTTAAAGTTAAACCTTTGGTTAATGGCGAACAAGTAAAAGAAGATATTAAATATATTTTTGAAGGAAGTAACTGGAAATGGAGTAATGACTCGGAAGAGTCGGTAGTAGTTATGGGTAGTATTGCCTATCCTATAGATGTTTACTCTTTGTCTTTAAATGAAAATGACGAAGAAGAAGATCAAATTGATTCCCTTATCAGAAGCGGTAATCTTACTCTTCAAGTTGAGATTGGTGATTTGGATATCGCTGCGTCTCGCGAAAAATTACAATATACCGAAAGAACTAAACGGAATTTAAAAGCTCATCTTTCTAAGGTTGCCGAAGAATTAGTCAATGTAATTAAAGCTGAGTTTGGAGGTTGCAAAACTCTTTATTCGGCTAAAGCACTATGGAATGAGACTTTTGATTTTTCTGGTCATCTTTATCATTTGCGCGATGTTTTAAGGGATGTGCTGCTTTTCGGAGGTAAAAAAGTTGGTTCTTCTTCTTTTACTTTCAATAAAGAGAGCGTTGACCTTTCTAGCTTTGAACAGTCTCCTCGTAGTGCTAAATGGATGCGTAGAGACGCTACTCGTTTAGAGTGTGACGGTAAAAATATAATTATTTATAATGATTTAGGCAATCGCAGAGGTATGATGAATAGAGTTTTGCCTCTGTTGATTGAAGGCAAGAAGGCTTTTTTAGTTGAAGTCTCAGACCAAAAAGCTTACAAAGAATTTGTTAAGGATTCTGGATTTGATGCCCCGATGATTAATCTTTCTTCTCTAGAGAAAAAGACTTTATCTGAAATGGGTCTTTCTGATTCTAGGTCAGAAGGCTCTTACACTAACAAGAAACATACAAGTAAAGTTTTCTCTTTGGAGAAGGATGAAGTTAGACGCTCTTACCATAGAGGATTTAAGCGTTCTGATTGCTGGAAAACTGTAGAAGTGGATATAAATGAAGATACAGGCATTTACGTGGAGATTGACCGATTTAAAGTCGTAAGGGAAGGTCGGTATTCTAGCACTCAAGAAGTTTCCGATTTTAAACATAGAATAGAAGTTTTGGAAAGGGTTGGTATTGAAGTGCCTCAAGTTGTTGGAGTAAAGACTTCCAGCGTTAAAGATTTTAAGGATTCTAAAAACTGGATTAATTTCTGGACTTGGGGAAAAGAACAATTAGATGCTAAAGCTAAAAGTTTGAACTTAAATTATAAGTTTGCCCTTATGCAAGAAGAACAAGATTCTTCTAGCGAAGGAGGCTGGAGTAGGATTTATAAAGTTGCAGATACTGATCTAATAAGTTCTCTTGGAAATGACCATGTTTTAGTTGACTATTTGAATGAAGTTAAAAGCGTTAACGAGATGCGCGATGACTCAGGAATAAATAACATAACAAATGCTTACAGTCATTTTGACATAAATCGTTATGATCTGAAGGAGGATGAAGTTACTCCTTACGGTTTCCAAAATAAGATTGATGAGATTGAAAAGACTTATCCTTTATTAGCTCATCTTAACAGAGAGTTTTTCGGAGGCTATTACGGTGACATGACGCATGAACAAATTAAAATGCTAACAGATTATATTAAACTGATTGACTCTAAGAAATAAATTAATTATAATAAAAAAACATTAGGAAACATATGGAAAACGATTACAGATATATTCTTACGAAAGATTCTCTTTCGATTGTAGTAAATGAAACTGGGCATACTCACGTAGTAAATTCCTCTCACCCTAATTGGGATAAGATTCGTAACGATGTTTTATCCGAAGATTATGATTCCGCTTTGAAGCTAATTGATATTGGCGCGGCGATTCCTAATTTTTCCGAAGGAAATATAGAAGTTAAACATGGCCATGTTTTTTACAAAGGCAATCAAGTGCATGGTCGCGTAGTTGAGACTATCCTTAAATTTATGAAGGATGATAGTCCTTACAAGCCTTTGGTACGCTTCTTGGATAAACTGATGAGTAATCCTTCTCGTCGCGCTGTTACTGAGCTTTATACTTTCTTAAACCATAAGAATCTTCATATCACTGATAAAGGAAATTTTTTAGCTTACAAGGGAGTCGATAATAATTTTATGGATCGCCATACTGGCCATTTTGACAATTCGGTTGGCAAAGTTTTGGAGATGCCTCGCAATACTGTTTGCGATGATGCTAACATGGGTTGCTCTTATGGTTTCCATGCTGGTACGTATGATTATGCCAAAGGCTATGCTCATAGCGGCGGCAATCTTATGATTGTAGAAATTGATCCCAGCGATGTTGTTAGTGTTCCACGGGATTGTGATTGCCAAAAACTAAGGACTTCTAAATATAAAGTAGTTGGTCATCTTGAAAAAATTGAAGCCCCAGTTATGGACGAGGGATATGTAGATGACTATGATGATTACGAATCTGAAAGTGATATCCTTGAAGAAGAAGATGGAACTTGGAAATATTGAGGTAAAAGACAATCGTAGTAGTGCTCGCTTATGCTAGAACAAATCCGTCATAGTAAATTTGATGAATATGCCGATTTAAATATCGCTCGCATAACTCAAATGGCAGAACAGTCTTGGCAAGCTGAAACTGAAGAGGGAGAATATGTAGCTATTCGCTTTCAAGACGGTTGCTTGCAAATGAGTAAATCTGAAAGGTTATATGATCTAGCAGAAGAGTTTGATACCATTGGGCTTAATAAAGATTTCGCAGTTAATTTATTAAAAAATATTAGCTCTAAAGAATCTGCGCCGACTAAAAAAGTATCAGTTGGAGAAATTATGACCTTTATGGGATGGAAAGCAATCCCAGATCAGGTTTGGGAGTGTAATAATTTTTAAATTTATTCAATGCCCAAGAAACTTCCATACATAAGATCAGGCGGTATAATCCTACCCAGACCTCCCTCTAAAGCTACTCATATAATGTTTACTGATGGCTCTAAAAAGGCCGTTGTAGCCATTAAAGACGTAGATACGCTTATTGGTGTACAAGGCTCAATAAAATACCTTAGAAGAGATAATAAAGGCAAAGTCTTGGAGGTCTTTGACGCCGTTTATACTTGGAACGGAAAAGAGGTAGAAGAAGTTAAAGATTTAATAGTAGAATAAATGGGATTCTCCCATTTTTACTTACTGAGGTAAAAGACAACATTAATATATAAATATTTTATATGTTATAAAACCATAAAAAGAAATGCCCAAAAATATAAAGAAACTTATCGAAAAATTTTATCCAGAAGATAATATAATACTATACGATAATTTTGATGAAGCTTTGGTTGGAGTGGTTGAAGGATTTGATAACATACCCAGAGCTTGTTATGATTATAAAAAATGTATCAATATAATCGTAGAAGATATGGAGCGCGGTTCTGATGTGACCGATGTAGTGGAAGACAAATATATGGAGGCCGTGGAATATTTTCAGTTTAATGTCATAGGTGGATACGTAGGAAGAGCAACGCCTGTGTTTCTTAATAGGCTTGAATAGTTTTTATAAATTGTCTAGCATAAATATATGCGCTTTCAACGGCAATTAAATGGCAAAAATATCATTCTTATCTTACAAGATAAAGATGACGATCTAATACGGCGAACGTTCGATTCTTTTTTTCATCATGGAGCAATAGAGAAAGACACTTCTCTTCAATGGGTTTACGAGCTAAATGGAGGAGGGCGAGCTTTCTTTTTCGTTAACGGCGAAAGTTCCAACGAATGTAGAAGCAAAATAATACGGGCGTTTACCATGATGAACGTCTATAAAAAGGTTAATGAAAAACTTAATGTTTCTAAACCTCACTTAGATTCCGTTTTAAATAAATTAGACCTTACGGAAGCTGAGTATGATGAATATCTTTGTGAATTATATAAGCCTTACTTTTACGCGAAAGCTGTAGAGTGGTTTGATTCTATAGAGTCATATAATATGATTCATACTTCTAGATTTTGCATTGGAGACCCAGCTTATCGCAGCAATTGGTTTGTTGATTATTACGACTTGGGAGTGATTGATGATAATGTTTACGAGCATGAAATGAAAGCTGTGAAAGAAGGCGTTCACAATCGCACAATGAAAAGCTATAAAGAAGGTTACGCATCTATTTCTTAAAAAAGTCTTGATCTCTTTCTATAGATTCTTTAGTATCAGGGCATGGTAATTGAATTGTTTATATTTAGCTTAATACCAATCTTTTCTTTCTCTATCGCTGCTTACATAGTAGACGAGGATCAAAAAGAGGAGGATAAGTAATCATGAGTTACAGTCTTTGTTGCATTTCAAAGACTCTCTCTACAGAGGGTCACAAATTTCAGACAATGACATGGGCAAGGTTTTCTCGACTCCCTCGCGAAGAAGCTATTGCCATTGTATCAGAGCGTACTCTAAACAATATCCGCGTTACCCGTAAGTATCTTGAGCAATGCGCTCATCGCGGCTGGGGTTATCGTGTTAGTTCTGCTTTGTTTCCATTACTTACATACGATGTAGCGGAACTTAAGATTCAAGATTATCCCGATTGGATTGACATACAAGCGGCATTAACTGATTGTAATATGTTTATCAAAGACAAACGTATTCGCGTTTCATGTCATCCAGATCAGTTTAATGTTCTTGCAAGCTTGGGCAAAGCTCAAGTAGAAAAAACTATCAAAGAACTAAATCATCACGGCTGGCTTATGGATATGCTAGGTGCTCCTCGCGACTATCGCTCGCCTATAAATATCCATGTTAACAATACCAAAGGTGATCCAGAAGAGATTGCAGCGCGTTTTATGGCTAATCTAGAAAGATGCGATGGGTCTGTACGTACTCGCCTTGTGGTAGAGAACGAAGATAAAGGTATCTGGACGCCAGAGATGTTAAACAAATATTTCAATAAACCATACGGCATTCCTATTACATATGACAATTTACATCATGAATGTTTGCCAGACGGTTTAGATCACGATGCGGCGTTTACACTGTGTTATAAAAGCTGGCATCGCAAAGGATATTTTAAGCCTCTGTTTCATTACTCAGAGTCGCATCCCGACAAACCTAATCCTCGTAGTCATGCAGATATGCCTAGCAAACTCCCTAAAGATGGAGGCTTTTCTTTCCCTGTTGATTACGATGTCGAGCTAAAAGCAAAAGATGACGCTATACGGGCAATTGAAACATGTCCTATTTCTTAAAAAAGTCTTGACCTTAATCTATAGATTCTTTATTATCTAAACATGATGAGCGACGGATTCCAAATCGAAAAAAGAACTATCAAAGCGGGAACTCATCCATCGGATGACTGCTGGTTTATTACGAGCCAAAACGGACGCTGCGTAGAGCAAGGCCCATATGGTTGCGTTGAAGATGCCATACATGATACGCGGCAATCTTCTTACGAAGATATATCTACCGAAGTTCAGTTAACCTTTGACATGGTTACTAATAAAAAAGTAATTGATTATACGCGATAACATGAATACACATACACTACAAAAAGCATACGAAAGACTTTACAGCATGACGCTACAAGATTACAAAAATGTTGAGGATATGCAAAGCGATCTCGATGAAGTGGTTCGTTTTATAGAAGAGGCAGAGCTAGTGCAAACACTCGGCTCTCACGTTAACGGAGTTAAAGTAATGGAGAACTAAAAATGACTAAAGAAAAACAAGTTATCATGGACGTACTACAAGCCCATGCATTGAAAAGAACAGACTTACTTTCTGATTTTGCTAGAGAAAAAATTGCAGATGAGATTATGGAAGCTCAGAGGGAAATTTGGACTCGCGCCCTTGATGAATTTGGAATAGTACTAGAGGATAATTAAAATGGAATTACAACTAACAGTTAAAGGCGAAAACGCAAAGGAGTTACTACACGCTTTGAGTGAAGTATCTTATGATATTAAATATTCCGAAAAGGAACTTGGAGAGCTTCCAATGGCTCGTACAATCGGAGTGATGAACTCAAAGAACGAATTTGTTGGAACGTGGCTTATAGAAAAGTGATATGACGGTTAAGCTAACCAAAAGCGATAAAGGAACGCTGGTTACATGCCACAACGCGACCTTGATAAACATACTGATTAAATATTTAAAATTTTTAGTAAAGAGGTAAACGACAAAGCGACACAACAAAACCATGATAAACACGACAGTGCAATCAGAAACGGTAGATAGACTATTAGAAGCTATTTACGAGCAATACCCCGAAGGTGCATCCTCTATGCCGAACAAGTTAGAGGAAGCAGTAATTAACGCTCTTTATGAGCTAGACCCAACGCTATCAAGCCCAGAGGAAATTAACTTGGTATGAAAGTAATTGACTCTGTTAAAGAAAATGATTAACATAAGCTCATGACCCCAGAAGAGGAAGATTGGTTCGACGAGATGTGCAAAAAGCACGGAGCGAAAAATCTCTGGAAGAAACCAACTAAAAAGAAAGAGAGCAAACCAACCAAGGCTAAAGCTAAGACAAAATCTAAAAAAACCAAGTAATGAATAAAGTTAAATATATAATTGCATGTTTTATTTTCCTACTCTCAGGATGCGCTAGCTATGAATATCAAGTGCGTCTAGGAGCAGAGTCAGGAAAGGGGCATATGCATTTAATTACAACAGATACCAAACAAGAAGCAGAAGAGTTTATCACAAATCAAAAATCTACTCATGGGGATGGGCTGAGTATTGTCAAAGTTAAGAAATGAGAAATTACGAAATTATCAAACAAATCTATGACCGTTGCCCAACTCTAGAAAGTTTTCAATCGGGAGGCGACAAGGAACTTAGCACAAGTCAACTTTTTGATAGATGCTTAGATATTAGAGCAATGATTGAAAGAGAAAGGCCAGAAATTGCAAAACGTAACAAAAGATCAAGAGCTTCTCGCTAGCACTTACAACCATTTGGTTCTCATTAAAAGCTTAATGAAGAAGCATCCCATGACTGCCGCCAAAGAAGAAGTGGGTAATCTAATCTCTCATATAGAGCAAGAATGGCAGAGACGAGACGAGGAATAATTTGAAAGAAGAATTTACTAGAATTTATAGTGAAAATGCATGGGGAGGATATGAATCTCGATCAGGTACAGGTTCTTCCTTGGCCCATACAAAAGACTTAATACCTCAGTTACAAGCATTGTACGAGGAATTAAATATTAAAAAAATATTAGATATTCCCTGCGGAGACTTTAACTGGATTAAAAATATCGAGATGACTCCTGATACAGAGTATATAGGAGCAGATATAGTAGAAGAACTTATAGAAGATAACAATAAAAAATACTCGCAAAACGATATCGGAAAAACAAAAATTAACTTTAAACATAAAGATATAACTAAAGATGATTTACCTGATTCAGATTTAATAATTGTAAGAGATTGCTTTGTACATTTAACTTTTGATCAAATCCTTGAAGCTTTTGAGAATTTAAAACGAACTACATACAAGTATATTTTAACAACAAGCTTTGTAAATCAAGCTAACAACAATGACATTTCATACGCTGGAGATTGGAGACCTGTAAATCTTACTAAAATTCCATTTAATCTAAAGCAACCAATTAAAACGTTAAACGAAAATTGTACAGAACTTAGTGGTAAATTTACAGACAAGTCAATGTGCTTATGGGATAAAGACAATTTTATAAAAGGAGACGCTGATTTTAGAGATCATTGCGTTAAGATATTTTAAGTTATGAAAACAGACCCCAATAACCCAAGACCAGCAGACATTCAACTTATTGCCCAAGGGATTGAAAAAGCTAAACCTTGGGGATTAGAAGCAGAGTTTGCGTGGAGTTTAGCGACACACTTTAAAACTTACCCAACCGACCCAATAGAAATGGGAGTTCAAGTTGCGTTGGATGATTGGGATTTAGACGATTAACACGGGGAAGTGGTGGAATTGGCAGACACAACAGACTTAAAATCTGTCGAACATTAGTTCGTGCGGGTTCAAGTCCCGCCTTCCCTACCATTTAATCATGGCGAAAAAACATAACAGAGAAGATACAGAGGATAGAAGTTTTGCGTATAGAGACGCTAGATGGAATCTTAATTACGGATGTGCTCAAGATGTAGATTATGTGGAGTATAAAATTGTAAATGGAGAAATCGTTTATGTCGCAGTATTAGAACTTACCCTGCGAGAGACTCCAGAAAATTTGCCAAATCCTCCTGCGGCTTATTTCGAGCAAGTAAAAAAGAGATACTCTACAGAGTCTCAGGGTAAATTTACAAAAGCTACGGCAAAAAGGTTGGGCGTAGATGCTTATATAGTAGTATTTAATGAAGATGCTAGTCGTTTCTGGGTTTACAATTTATCTAAGGAACACGGATTTAATAATGAACTTAGCCGAGAAAAATATTTTAATTGGCTTAAAAATTTGCACGATAAAATTAATTAATTTAATGGCCCGTAGCTCAATTGGTTAGAGCAGCGAACTCATAATTCGTTGGTTTAGGGTTCGAGTCCCTACGGGCCAACCATTTAAAAAATGACAAAGAATCAAGTATGTAAAAAACTAGACAAGCTAATCGCAGAGATTAACAGGTTAAACTATGATTTCTATGATGAAGCAAATAAAGATTTCTTTGATAGTATAACTGTAGCTGCTAGCACCATGCTAGAAGATTTACATGATGTTATAGAAAGAGATGACGCGACAAGGGATGCTATGAAATGAGTAGAAAAGACGACGATGACGTTAACAAAATAGTTACCTTATTGTTCTTAGCCATTTATATCTCAGTAGGTTCGATAATTTATTTATTAAATAAAATAATATGAAGTCTGGAAAAGATACATTCTATAAAGCCGAACAACAGTTTAATAACCTTCACTGGCATCACTTGGCGTATTTTAAACGAAAAGCCGATGCAGAAAAATATATTTCTTCAGTAAACTCTTCCTATCCAAAAAGAATAAAACAATGTAGTTTTTCTACGTTGAAAGAAATTAAAAATGAGGAGCAAAATGTCATTAACGATTGACCTTGCGATTGTTGGTTTTTTTGCGTATTTAATCTTTAAACTATTATCTACTTAAATTATGATAGACGTACAGCAAGCCTTAAATATAGCTATTTCTATAGTTAAAAAAGATAAAGAGGTTTCGGATTATGGTTACGCTACCCTTCAAGACGCCGCCGAAACTCTTCAGAATTTAAAAGATCAAGACAGTGCTCAAAGAGGTTTGGAAAATTCTCTTATTGATACAGACCCTAATTATGTTTACCTGCCCACAAGCAGAGACACTTTAAAAATGAAAAAAACTTCCGAACCCGTTAAAGCTGCTCCCAGCGGTATGCCGCCTCACGACTATCACATGTAATTTATTTGAATGCCTGAAAAGCTGACTAGACTCGAAAAAAGAATTGAAAAGCTTCTCCTTACGCCTGAAATCACTATGGATTGCGTTAAGGAAATGCCGTATAAGCATAAAATGGCATTGTATGAAGTTTTAAAAGAAAAATTTAGCACGGGTAAATGACATTCTCGCCTCTTTCGCTCAAAAGTAAAAAGACACCAAGATTGTACATATTTTGAGGTAAAGGACAAAACGAACGATGATTATCGACAAGTCGGAAAAATTAAAGCAAGAGTTAATCCAAATAAGACCGAGTTGGTGCGGACATTGGCCGCGACCCGATGAAGATGTTAATGTATGGAGCCGAGTTCATCCTAGATTCGAGGATCGTGATGGTTGTATAATCGATTTGGGCTGTCTGGGTTGGAATAAAGATTTTGAAGATAAAACAAGTGATAATTGGTCTGGTTATTTTTTAGATAAAAAAAGAGTTATTGGAGTAGACCCTCAAGAAGAACCCAATAATAAAGCGGATTTTTTTAAAGGTTTTATATCAGATTTCTCTGGTAAAGCCGATTTAGATTTAGAAGTTAACTCAGCACATGAGGCATCAATGATAAAATCTCTCACGGGAGCTTATGACGTTTTAACTTGGAAAGACTTTAAACGTCAATTTAAAATAGATTCTGTAGCTATTTTGAAGATAAATATAGAAGGTGCAGAGTGGAAATTAATTGAGTCTTTTGATTCTGAAGATTTTAAATCTATAGACCAAATATGCATTAGTTTTCACGACTTCCTTCCTCATTTTAACGATCAAAAAGAAAATACGGAATTGTGTATAAATAAAATTACAGAAAACGGTTATCATATGATAGACTTAGAAAAATATGGATGGAGACTTTTCATTAAAGATGATGAATTTTAGAGGTAGACGACACACCGTAGCGTAGCTTGTTTGAATAAATATTAATAAATTTAAATAATTATTGAAGAACAATAAGAAATGCCAAAAAATAAAGACAATATTAAATTAAGTATTCTTATTCTTTCTATTCCTAGTCGAATTCACTTTCTAAAACAGCTTTTAGACAAACTGGAGCAGCAAATTGGAGACAGAGAGGATGTCGAAATACTTTCTATTATGGATAATAAGTCTTTCGGTATTTCTGAAAAAAGAAACAAGCTAATGCAATTAGCCAGAGGCAGTCATCTTACTTGGATTGATGACGATGATGATATTTCTGAATCATATGTTTCGACTTTAACAGAAACGATTGCAAAAAATCCAGAGGTAGATGTTATTTCTTTTGATCAAATGTGTTACTTGGAGGGTAAAGTAGCTAGAGTTTTCGCTGAAATGGGAAATCCCCATGATCCAGTTTTATTAGACTCCGATGATCCCACACGCTATAAAGATACGCTTAGACCTCCTTACCATTGGTGCTGCTGGAAAACCTCCCTAGCGACCTCTGAGAGCTTTAGAAACCCTCATGACATGGAAGGAGTAGGAGAAGATATTGATTGGCTTATGAGGTTATACCCTAAAGTACAGCAAAGTATTTATTTAAAAGGTTATTTTTTACATATTTATAGATACTCAAGCGTTGTTAGCGAGTCTAACTTGGATAATTATTGAGGTAAATGACAAAATTCTTTAGAGACTTTATTTTAAAAAGTTAAAGTTTGAGGTGAATGACACATGTACGAGGAAAGCTTTAGAGGTAGACGACAACAGAAATCGTACCTGTATAAAACTTTTTTAAGAATTATATTGACTTAAATCTAGTGTAATATTAGTATAGAAGGAGAACAATGATGAAGCAAAAAACTACTCCTAAAAAAGCGAAGGCCCGTAGAGGTCGTCCACCTAAGAAAGCCGTCTTTGATACTACCTCTCCAGAGGTACGTAAGATGGCCGATATTTACGCTGAAGCCCATCAGACTCTCTATTGCAAGCTTCCAGAGTTTAAGCGTAAGCTTGTCGATAAGAGAGAGAACTGCCGTGAAGTAAACGAGTTTGTTCATGCCGTATCTAAATTAGCAGAACGTAAAATATATGCTCTTCTAAATAAGGCTAAAGTTAAAAATACAGATAAAGGCTCATATATATAGGTTTTCGGGGTAAAAGACAACTGATAAGAAGAAGAACCCTTTAAGTTACTAAACGATACCTATTAAGATATGGCCTTAACTATTATTTCTCTAGCATTATCATATATGGCTTTAAAAGTATTCTGTCCTCATTTGTTTGATGAAGATGATTAAACTTGTTTCAAATATAGAAAATTAATATTCTTTTTAGAGGCGAACGACACCATGTAATCAATGTGCTTTCTGCGGTTTTCCTGCGGTTTTAAGGTAAATGACACATAGAGCAGTTCTTTCCCAGATACTAACACATAAGAGCCAAATATAAGATACATACATATACATAATACATGTTTGAATAATTATAATTAAATATAAATAATTTTATGATGGTGGAGAAAATATATATTTATAAATATATGTTTTATTAACTATCTTTTATAATTATTAATATATATTCAGATATATAATATTTTATCCTTTTTTAGCTATATAATAATATTTTTAGGTTATTTTAAATATATAATAATAATTTTAAATATTTTTATTACCCGCGAATTTTAGGCTTGACTTCAATATATAAACTCAGATACGAATGATTTCGGGCGAAATAACAATATGAAATATATAATACTACCTTTTTATTTTATATTGGGCGTTGGTATAATGATACATGAATGGATCAAAAGAATATTATATAAATACTTAAATAAATAAATCAGATACGAACACAATTTTGCGAAATAATATTGTTGATTACAAAATATAAATATGCAAATATAGAAGAAGGTAAGAGACACCTAATGGCTTGAAGTAATGAAACAATTTTAGAGGTAAGCGGCACAACAGTATCAGTAGTATATAGTAATAAATTTTAAGAGGTAAGCGACATTTCAGCAGTTCAAGGAGTATTCATATACGAACACAATTTTCCGAAATAAAAGGTAATAGACAATCAACACTTGCATATGATTTAGAGGTAATGACAAAATCATACTTCAAGCTTTCTAAATAATAATAATTTTAAATAAATATTAATAAATATTGAGAGGTAGCGACACAACAAAAAAGTTCACTTATTTAAGAGGTAACGGCAATAACCACGAAATTCCATATACTAATACAATTTTGCTAAATAAGAGGTAATGACACGAACCCTAAACTTTAATAATATAATATTTTAGAGGTAACAGGCACAGAGCTTAAAAGGTAATGACAATCGCAACTGTCATTTACTAGAGGTAATGACACAGTCCAAAGGGTTAATGACAATAAACAGGGAAAGTTATATACTAATACAATTTTTTTAAATAAAGGGTAATGACAATTCGATTCCTAAGCTCTTATAGTTTAGAGGTAAGAGACACCGCTCAAGTACTATAGGTAAAAGACACTAAGAACAAGACTTCAAATATACTAATACAATTTTTGTAAATAAAGAGGTAAGAGACACATAAAGATCATCATTTGTAAATTATACTATCTTTGTGTTTTAGAGGTAATGACAATGTCAGAGAGTAACTAACGTATACCGATCTGTGTAGCGATTCTATGGTTCTTTTTAAATAGTAATATTTTTAAATAATTATTAATAAATATTGAGGTAAGAGACAATGTTCTATTGATTGTGTAAATAGTAATACTTTAGAGGTAAAAGGCACTATCAAGCATACGGTGAGTTTATTATTGACAACAATCTATAAATCAAATAATGTATAAAAAGCATAACTACTATGCATACTAATTAGTTCTGACATATCGTTCATCATTGGAAGAACTGGCCCCCCACTTCGGGGGGCTTTTTTTATTGACATGTGTTTATTATTTTATTAAGATAAAGACACGATGAACGAAGTTAAATCAGTACCCCTAGATAAAATACAACTCGGTCAATATGAAATAATAGTTTCTATAAATAAAGAAGACCGCGAAGATAACCCATACCGCGTAAAACTACACTCTATAGATAAAGAGCTATCTATGGAGGATATGTTTGTTATAGACCGATACCTTGTAGCAGAAGGCTTTAAAGAAACGTGGGATGAAATAACATTACATCTTAACGAAGATAAAGAACTACAAGATAGTAACCTGATTTCAATATTAAAAGATAAATTAAATTAATTAAAAAAAATTATTTACATTTATTTATAAAGAAATTAATATAGGGACATGGCTAGAGGTAAAACAAAAGGTGCGACAAGCTTTATAGTCGTTACCTTAGATCAACTAAACAATGTACTGAAGCCGAATGCCAACGTGATGGTGAGCCGTAAGTTTGCCGAAGCGTTAGGTCTCGAAGGTACTCAAACAACTAGCACTAAGCAAGATATCGTAGCAAACAGTAATACTGTAGAAGTAGAAACCGTCGATTTTTAGCTTGTGTTAAATTTATAAATTAACTAATATAGAAAACAGATGAACGATTATTTCCAAAACGTTGTCAGTCAAGAGGTGGCAAAAGGGCAAGCTTCCTTTTATTTAGATAATTATCAGAAGACTAATGTCTTACCGCATATTCTTCTTACTGCGGGTAAAGGTATTGGCAAGACGCATTTCGCAAAAGAGATTGCGCGTAACTTGACTCCTTTCGAGGCAGACAAGAAACCAATGCGTATTATCAATTGTTCCACGATTAAGAATGTTAAAAGCTTTTTCAATGATATCGTGTTGAAGTTTGTGGTAAACCAAGAGGCTACTCTTTTCTTTGATGAAGCTCACAATCTCCCGAAGGATGTTCAGGAGACGATGCTGACTATCATGGAGCCTAACACTAACGATTATAACGAGTGGATTTGGGAAGATGCCGTTATAGAGTTTGATTTTCGCCGCGTCTCTTTTATTCTTGCAACGACTGACGTTCAGAAGCTGAAAGACCCTCTGATTGATCGTTGCCGTAGAATCTCTCTGGAGAATTACTCTGCCGACGAGTTGGAGAAGATTGTTCTTATCAAGAGTCCCGACATTGGATTCGAGGATGGTGTCATGGATCAAATTAAGAATGTGTTTCGCGGCAATGCTCGTAACGCTGTCGGTATCGCGAATGATATCAATTCCCACTGTGCCGCTAAAGGCGATAACTATTTTGGTCACGATGACTGGGATAAGATTCAGTATCAGGTGGGTTATTTCCCTCTCGGCTTGCTGTCTGAGGAGGTGAAGGCTTTGGATATTCTTTACGGTAAGACTAAACCTTGCTCGCTTACTAACTTGGCCTCGAAGCTGATGCAGTCTCGCGATGTCGTGCAGAAGAATATCGAGATGTTTCTTCAGTATCATGACCTGATGGAGATTGGCGCGGGTGGTCGTTCGATTACCGTGAAAGGTCGTAAGTATGTTGACTCTCTCAAAGCTTGGAAGGATGCACGAGATGAATATCTCTCAGATACTGAACGTGAGACGTTTGAGAGTGAGTCAGATAAGCCAGTGTATGCAGAATATCTTATAGAGAAGATGTCTTACGATGGAAGAGTCTAGAGGTAGACGACAATTAATTGCGGTTGAGATAATAAATACTTGATTCAAAATAATAAATAAACAATAATACAAACATGAAAAGAAAATATAAATTAGAAATTGAAGTTGACGCCGACGATAACGTGACCCATGTCAGCAGGGTGCAGGTACAAACTCCGCTTGATGTTCCAAATAAAGTGGACGGGATTTCTGAGGTTACGCCTAAGCAAGGGTGGAGACCAGTAGATAAGCGTGAATTTACTTATCGCGTTCTAAATAATGTAGATCGCTTTGTAGCTAAATAATAACGCTTTCTACCGCCCACGGAATAGAGCCGTAAGAGAGTTACGGACGGGGTGTTTGTACATGCCCTCTATTGAACACCGCTGGGCTTACTTTCGGGGTAAATGACATTACTGACGTATTGCGTGCTTTTAGTTTGAGGTAAATGACACTATCGTGGTTCGCTCCTCTGGCTCAGATACAAACGCCAGATTTTCCAAATAAATACGGCCAAATACTAGCGCAATATTTGCGAAATAATACCTTCTAAATATCAAATAAAGACTTAATAGTTTATACATAAGTCTTATTATCTTTTTATCTTTGTTCTAATACCTATAGAGAGAATAAACAATCTTAATCTAATATTTTAATAAACTAATTATATAATTTTTATAAAGTACACGTTGGCACGAAAATTGCAGCACGCGCCATGCCACCCTGTACCGTCAAGCTTAAAGTGTTATTTCTTCCCTTAAAGTTTTATAAGAAAAAGCTTGTAGAGAAATTAGAATTTGTTTAAGATAATCTCACTGGTTAGGAAAACATTAACAAAGTAACAGAAGGAAAAAAACGATATGTCTAGAAAAGTAACTCAAAGCAGCGACTATGATTTCCAAGTTGAAACCGTGCGTCTGCTTACTCCCGAAGGTAACAAGTCGAGCGTGTTTCTAAATCGCCGCGTTGATAACCGTGAAGAGCTTGGCACTTGCACTGAGCATTACGGGCTTGTTCAGAATTCCGATTTGATTAACCGTGCTGACGAGGCTCTTGACCGCCGAGGCATGACTGATTACGAGCGTAAAATTTACGTGACGGATAACGGTTCCAAACTTCGCGCTATTTACGATTTTAAGCGTGACGCTGACAAGCTGGTTGTGCCAGAGGTTGGTGATGAGATGGGTTTTCGTCTTATCGTGCAAAACTCTTTTGACCGTTCGCTGAAAGTTTCTTTCGCGTTGGGTTTCTTGCGTTTGGCTTGCACTAACGGTATGACTACCCTTGAGCGTGAATTAGATATGGTGAAACGTCATACTAAGAAACTTGACATTAACTCTCTGCTGACTGACCAAGCACTTGGTGAGGCTCTGGCAAAGTTTGACGATGCGGCAAATGTTTATACCGAAATTGCTCGCAAGGATGTTACCCAACAGCAAGGCTTGAATGTTTTGCAGAATCTTCAGAAGAAAAATGTTTTCTCTGAAAAGGTTCGCGAGGGTATCGCGTCAATCTGGAATAATCCTCGCCGTGATGAGGATGGCAAGGCGGGTGAAATGCGGAATCTTTACCAGCTTTATAACGCTGGCACTGAGTGGTTGACTTCCGCGCATCATACCGATTCCAAGGGTAACGAGCTTGGCACTTACGAGTCGCGCCGTTTTGAACTGGCGAATCGTGTTTCGACTTCAATGCTGAAAAACTTTGAAGCGTCGAGCCGTAACGAGTCGCGCTTTAATCGTTTGATTCTCGCTCCTAAATCGGAAGCGATTGTGCAGACTGCATAGGCTACCCAGCCCCCCTAAACCCCGCCTTCGGGCGGGGTTTTTTTATTGAAAAATTTTCGCTTTAAGGGTTGACACGGTGGCACAAAAACGGCAGCACGCCCCGTGCCACCCTGTACCAGATTTTTTTTGTTGACTTAAGCGGTGGCGTTTTATAAAATCGACGCATGAAAAAGAAAACTCCAAAGGCGCGAGTTAACCCTGAAGGGTTAATGAACTCGGCCCCACGTATAGAAAAACCGAAGAAGGGCAAAGGCTCTTTCACGAGGCAAAACAAACACAAAAAAAAGATTGACGGCAACGACTGAATCTGTATAATCGACGACATATGAAATTACTAGGTATCGACTCAAACGCTAAGACGGTCAAAGGTCTTAAGAAAGGTTTCCAAACGGCAATTATGTATCTCTCGCCAAGCAACGGCAGCGGTGTGATGAATACTTGCCCAGCGGCGAGCAAAGGTTGTCGTGATGCGTGCTTGAATACGGCGGGACGCGGTAGGATGTCGCCCGTGCAAGAGGCGCGGATAAACAAGACAAAGTTTCTTGCCGACCTTGAAGGCGAATTTATGCGCCAGCTAGACAAGGAAACGCTTGCCCATATCAAACGCGCAGCGCGTAAAGGTTTGACACCATGCGAGCGGTTGAATGGCACAAGTGATATTGCTTGGGAAACTTACACTTTCGACGATGGCTCAAACATTTTCGAACGGCATCCCGATTTGCAATTTTATGATTATACAAAGCGATTGGATCGGATGTTTAATTTTTTAGATGGTCACATGCCTTCCAACTATCATTTGACGTTTTCACGCAGCGAGACGACAAAGGATGACACTGTAAAAAGCATTTTGCAAAACGGTGGCAATGTTGCGGTGGTGTATGGTGACACTCTTCCTGTTTGGGATTTTGACGCGGAAGTGATAAACGGTGACGAAACTGATCTGCGGTTTTTAGACCCACGCGGAAAGGTTGTCGGGCTTCTTTACAAGCGAACCGTGGTTAAGAAAGATGAAACTGGATTTGTCTTGACTAATCGTGTCAAAAATCTTACAAAGGAGCTTGCATGAATGGATTAGCTATTATAGCAATTGCACTAGCAGTTTGGCTGCTTTATATATTCACCCCAGACGAAAGAGATTAAAACATGAAGTTATTATATCAGAATTGCGGCTATAATGTCGCTGTAGGAATCGAAGGAACGCAGGAAGAAATTAATACACAATTTGATTCTTTCTTTAATCACGGCGCAATCGATAAGACTGCCGATCTCCAGTGGATGACACCAACTTTCGCTTTCGTGTGGACCGATGACGCACGGTTGAAAAAGTATCTTAGAAACTCAAGTTATCATATGATACTAAACCAAGCCGACGAATCATGGCTAGGCAAAGGCTTGAAGTTTGGCGCGACAGTAGCGCGTAAAATTAAAGCACTTGCAGAAGATCGCTGGCAAAAGCTTCTAGACAATAGAGAGGTTTTTGTAAGATATAAAAAAGGCGGCGAGTTTTATACTACGGGAATTGTAAGCGCAGAAAATCTTACAGATTGCGACGCCTAACCACCACGCCCCCGCGCAAGCGGGGGCGTTTTAAGGCTTGCAGGGTGGCACGGGGCGTGCTGCAAATTTCATGCCACCCTGTACTTCAAGGTTATTCACAAAATCAAAGAGTTATTCACAATAGCTTGACTTAGTTAAGAAACTGTAGTAGGTTATACATATGAAAGGGCAAGTACAAGTTTACCGCAACCTTCACCAGACTCTCGAAGATGGCACGAAAGTTTACAGCGTGAAGAATGATAAAGGCATTGTTGAGGATCACGTTACAGAGATTGCAATATCTCGGCCTATTTTGCGGGTAGGGCCAAAGGGTAATCAGCGAGTACGCGACGAGGGTCGCAAGAATGTTCACGCTTACATTCAAGGCAAGCGTATGAGGGCATCTTTTATCGATGATCCTACAACTGGCATTCACCCAGAGGAGTGGTTGAAGATTACTTATGATCCTTATCAACATAAAAGCTTTGTTTTAGTGCGAGACGACTTAACGAAGGAAGGCGAGTCAAAAGCAGTTAGCGAAGCGTGGCTTATTGAGGTTCGCAGGGATGGCGTTTGGGCTTTTCTACCTTTGCTGAAAGAGTCGGGACGCACCGTAACTGTTCACGTTGAAGATCGTCACGCTTTGGTAAAAGAATAGTTAAAAAAGTATTGACCTAAACCTATAAAGAAAGTAATATAGAAACAGATGAAAGATGAACAACTAACCCTATCGGAGATGAAGCGTGGTTCGCTTTATCGCAACATGGCTAAAGGCCGTACCGAACGCTATATTGGTAGCGTTTCTCACATTCGCCCTGTGATGGATTTTCACAAGGAGGAACAAGAAGGCGCGATGATTCGCGATATCCGTATCGCAACTCAATCCGAGGTTGACCAATATATTGACGAGACTAACGCTCGTGTAGCTGGTAAGCCTGTTATTAGTCGGGTAGCTCCTCAGAGTTAAGTACTTGATGGGGGGCGCAGCAAAGCCCAACGTCACCTTTTCAGGTGGCCTCTTGATGCCGAAGCTGCGCTCCCCTTAAAAGTACACGGTTGGCACGAAACCCGCTGCACGATCCATGCCACCCTGTACCAAAAATTAGTTAAAAAAAATCGCGATTATTGTTGACCTCAAAACGTTTTTTCTATAGTATCACTCTTAATGATGTACGAGGAACTAATTAAAGAACGACTAACGACTTTGAACCAAGCAGCACTTGATTGGTTTGATTACGACGAAGACTTGCCAAAGTTAACTTGGGACTTAAAGGGAACGGTAGGCGGTCAAGCATACCTGAATCAAAACATGATTCGCATAAACATGGAGGCTTTGGCGAAGTATAAAGATCATTATATAAAGCAAACCATTGGTCATGAGTTTGCACACCTTGTTGCTTATAAGGCTTTAGGGCATAGAGGTCATGGACGCAATTGGGCAAGAGTGATGCGTAAGTTTAACTTGTTCCCTGACCGCTGCCATGACTATGATTTGACTCCCGCTAGAGTCGTTAAAAGGCAATATCTTTATGAGTGTGACAAGTGTGGAAAAGAATTTACGCTGACGGCTATTCGTCACAATAAAATGAAGACAGGCAAACAGCGTTACCGTCACTCAACAGATGGTGGTCAACTTGTATATAAAGGCAAAGTATGAACGAAATACATAAACGTTTTGCAATTTTTCAAAATGATAACACAGGCCAATCATGGATTTGGCTTGCTGATGAAAACAGATGGAGCGAAACGTCTTCAGAAGACTTTGAACCTTTGAGGACGCTAGCCGAGTATATCCGTTTATCCGATGATCCTATTCAGGTGCTAAAGGATACCCTTAAAGCAGCAGAAGATGACGAAGAAAAAAATGATGATATCGAACCTTTTTAGGTTGACCTTAATTAAGTTTTAAGGCATAATTACGTCAGTTCTTTGAGAGAGACAATTTAAGGAACCCAGCGGAGTAGACTCCGAACTCAGTCGATGTAACCTGTCAGGCGAACCGAGTAATCAACGTGGGTTCC
>JAAHTH010000369.1_pt2 | contig 40797 bp, 52 predicted proteins | sample 6116091 | NCBI WGS metagenome assembly JAAHTH01 (sample SAMN13939990, study PRJNA603662) | sponge metagenome | isolation source: marine sponge | host: Mycale hentscheli | place: New Zealand | collected 2006
TCTGATCCTCGAAAATTTTCCTGGGGCGCGTTTTTTAAAAATTTAACAATGAGGTACACGGTGTTTAAGATTAATTTACCTGAAACTAAAACGGGTTTACGTCAATTTAGATTGATTAGAAGCGATTTTTCTTTGAATGAAATCAAAGACATTTCGACTGGCTTTCGTGCTTCGGGTCTTATTTTAGATTTTAAAAACGGTGTCGGACGAATTGAAAATTTTGATCAGGAACGCGCAAAATTTTATAACAATGCATCCGGCGTATATTTGCGCATGGTCAACAATGCTTGTAGAAACGGTCACCCTTTATTCAATTAATTTAATTTAACAATGAGGTTAAACATGTCGAAAATTGATTTTCCACTAGGCGCGTTGCCGATTGCCAATGATACCGGAAAAACTATAAATTTTTCCGCGTCTGGCGGTCATTCGATTTACTGTGATAAAAATTGCAGGATGTATGACAGCGGGTGTTACGCTGTTAACAGTGAAAAGCGCCAAGGCAATTTAAGAAAATCGGGTCAGCGCCGCGAATTGTCACCCGTTCAAGTTTGCAATTCTGCGCGGCTACAATTTCGCAATCTGCGCAATTGCTGGGCGCGTTTATCGTCGCGCGGTTCGGTTCCTAAAGTATCGCAAGCGCGAAAAATTCGCGGTTTCGTCGATTCGTTCGCCGCGATGATTTCCGAAATTGTCGAAAGCGGTTCGAAAATTCATTTTCCCGTAGAATCCAGCAGCAAGCGAAAATTTTATCAAGCGATATGCGATAGCGTAAAACCCGGCGCGGTTGTAGTTCGGGAATCGGTTCAAAGTTTACGCGCTTGCCTTAAATCAACTGCGCCTCGTGCTTTCGTTGTTGGCGATTCTTATGACGGGTTGGGGATTGCCGGACGATTAAAAGAGGCGCACAAGCTGGCGCGTAAAATCCGCGCCGGTGGTGAAACTGCTATTGTTTGCCCAAAAATCAAGCCGCGCGGATATTCTGGAACCGTTGCAAAATGTGGCGATTGTACCGCGTGCGCTGACGGGCGCGTTCTTGTTGTTTTATACGCTAAGCATTGAAACGGCGTGACCGAATCGCCTGGAAATTCTGGGCGCTTCGTTCGTGTTTTTCCGATCTTGAAATTTTAAAGGTAAATTGAAAATGAATTCAAAGTCAAATTCTAAAGTTGAAATCTTACCAACCGTTGCGGGGTTTCGGGTGACAATTTATGAAACTGAACATCGAATTAAACCCGTTTTAAGTGAACATTTCCCCGTTTTCATCGGCGGTGAATCCTATTCTAGAAATGTCGATGATGCTTATCGAAACGCGGTCAATTGGTCGAATCGCCAAGTCGAATTAATTAAATTGAGAAAAATTGTAAAAACTCCAGCGGGTTATATTTTCGAATTGGCAGCAAGTGACAAAGAACTGAGAATTTTTGAAAGTGCTGGGTTCGCTGTTTACGATTCGATGTCGGAGTTTATCAAATTCGAGCGCGAATTCATTGAAAATGAACTTTGCCTCGATTCTGTTAAGGATGACGTTACCACGTTTTACATTTGCGACAATCGGCAAGGTTGGCGCTGCGACCGTGGAATTTTAAATCGGTTTGAAAATCCATTGAAAATTACTGATCCCGAAATGTTTCTGTTTTTCTTCCTATTGAATTTTAACCTTTGAAAGCTGGTGATTTTATGTTGATTGATATTTTTCTGTGGTTCGTTTATTCCGCGCTTATCGGAAGCGCGTTCGTGATTGCCTGCGATTTTGTTGCTACCCGATAATTTCAAGAGCCGCGCGCCCGTCCACATTGTGACCAGGACCAGGCATTCATTCGGGCGCGCCCTCGTGCGATTAATTACTTTTTTGAAAGAAGAAAACTATGAAATTTGAAATTTTAGATCTGTTGAAACCATTAGAAGTATATAGCGCGTCTGTTTACCAGCGTTCGGATACTGATTCGTGTTACAATATCGAATGCGGACAAATTTATTCGTCCGTATCGTTTTACCGTTCGAATTTGAGCAAACCTAGATTATTTTTTCATGTTTATTTTGATGATGAAATAATGATAAAAAAAGATTTTGTTTTAGACGGTGACGAGATTTCGAAATTAAAAGAAATTATTGACGATTTACGATTCCTTCTGCATTCTTACGAATTCAAAAGTTTTGCTTCCTCATTTAAAAAAGTGAAGCAATTATCGATCTACGACATGTCCATGCAATTGTATTATTCGCGAAACGGTTGCAAAATTTTCGCCGCTAAAGAAATGGAAGAAGCGGCGCATACAGATTGTCTTAACCAAGCCTCTAATTTTATTTTAAGAAAATTGGGGTGTCATCGGTATAAAGGGATTGAAGCTCGATTTCGGCCATTGTATCGATTGATGATTTATGTGGCAATCGACAAGGACGAAGCCAAGTTGGAAGAGGGTGTCTACAATTGCATTTACGCGCAATACGACGAATTGCAAGAAATTATTTCCGACTGGCTTGCTGGTAAAAAAGCATACAACGACATCGGAAAATTTGATTCGATTGATTTTGAAAAAATTAGTTTTTCAATTAGTGAGCTAAAATCTATTGATGTCTACGCGTAATTGAAACGAACAAATACACGCCTGGAAATGGCACGGGCGTGTTCTTGTTGGTTTTTAGTTTGTTTGTTTTAACAATGAGGTTTAATGATGTCTAAAATTGATTTTCTACGTTGTGATTTTGACTGCGGTAAGCGATGGATTGTGGAACGTGAATTGGACGGTAAGAAATTGACCGTGTCGGGTTCGTGGTCTAATCGAATTGATCCGCGTCAATACAAGCTCTACAAACGACAATCTGCCGCGCTTAAAGCGCTCGAACGCTATAACGCGCCTATGGTTCAATCGGGTCATTTTGAGACGCGTGGGCGAATCCTGGCAGTCTATCACGGCGACATAATAAACCTCGCTGGCAAGATTTTGAAAAAAACCGATTTTGAATTATCAGGCGCGGAAAAATCTAGAATCGAATTTTTTGTCAATCGATTGCATTGTGGTGAATCTTGGCTGTACGTTGCTCGCGAAGTCCGGCGCGGTTTGCGGAAATGTTGGGGAAACTTTCCACCGGCATTAAAGCGCGAAATTCTAGAACATGCTTTCGGAATTCATCGCGCGAATCGTGAAATCTGGAAAGCCTATAGTTAATTTAGTTGTTTGTTTGTTCGTTTTTCAATGAAGGAAAATTTATGAGTTCGGAAAAAATTATGTTGTTGGCTTTTGACGACACAAAGGAAATCGACATTAAAATCTATTGGGATTCGTCTGGTGATTGCGCCGGTTGGATTGCTCGTTTGTTTTTTGTTTCGGGTTCTGGTGACCGTCAAGAAATGTGCCTATTGCTTGACCAGTTTTCAGATATTTCTCGACTTGAAACTGTGGTCGAATTCTTCGCTCAAGATTACCTCCCGAAAAATTGGTATCAAGATTTTTCGATGTGGGAATTTGGTTGTGATCAAACAAAATTCGCATCGACTACATTTCCTCTTTTTTGGAAGGTTTAATCAAATGAAGAATAAGTCTAAAACGCTCGCTGAAAATGCGCTAAAAAATGCCGTAAGCATTTCCTGGTGCGGTTGTCACAAAATCTACATTGCATTGAATCAAGAAGCGCACGATCAACAAGTTCGCTACGGATACCACGGATTTAAAATTGATCCCGATGGACTTGGCAATATTTCTGGAAATCCAGCAATCGACGTACTGTTAGATTGGTACGAAAATTCTTGTGGCCTTCGATTTATCAATTCAATCGAAGTTGAAAATGGAACTACAAAATTTACAACAATAATAGGTCAATTTGAGGATGAAAATGAAGAGTAAAATTTTTAGAACACATTACAGAAATTATGTGATTGCTTACAACCCCAAGCCTGGAGACGCAGCAATTTCTCCCGATTATGATTTTTTTCGTGAAGACAGGATCGACAGCGAAAATAGCATTATTTGGTCGTGCCAAACGGTTGAAGGTTGCAAGGGAATTATTGACACTTTCGAAGATGAACGTCTTGGGGTTTTGCAAATCGAAATGACAAACGGAACAGTTGAAGAAATTCCAGTTAAGAATTTTAAAACCGTTGCAAATGCTAGGCGCTGGGCTAAAGCATTTATTTTAAATGAGGACATGATTGAAACTCGGTTGTATGTGTTAGATGAAAACGATGTTGAACAATGTGAAATTTATCGAAAGGAACTCTGATGAGTTATCAAACTAACGAAGAGAAAAACAAAATTGCGAAATCATTTGAGAAAAAAGTGAAGGGTAAGAAAATCGCTTTCTGTGGATACGATTCAGAGAATTTTCCGTACCTCGCTTTAGATGATGGCAGCGTAATTTTCATTCAACGTGACGATGAATGCAACGGACCAGGGGTTGCTGTTCACCAGATAACCAAACCTGGAAATATTAAAAACACTGGAGAAACTGTAACCACTTACTTGCCGGAGATTTACTAATGCCAAAAGATGAAATTAAGATAATTCACGAAAAGTGGAAAGAGTTTACTATTTTCAACGATTCTTGCTCTGATAACATTGTTTTCGATTGCGAATTCGAATTGCAATATATTTTTGGAGAACCAGAGGTTCGATATTTATCAAATGGCGATCCTGGACATCCAGCAACGCCCGATGAAATTGAATTGTTAAGCGTTACGGTCAATTCGGTTAATGTTTATTCTCAACTGATGGACACCATAGATGAAATTAACTTGACTCCGATTTGTAAAAAGGCGTTTGAAATGATGCTTTTTGAATATGTCAACGATAATCGGCATATGATTGAGTTTCGCGCCTGGGAGGAAAATCAATGCTAAATGGAAATCACGGAATTGCTTTTAAGATTTATGTGGCTTGCTGTCTAATTTTTGTTTGGGGAAGCATTTTTTTGACTTTAGGGTTTTTTGCTCTTTTATTTCTGGTTGGTGTCACTGCGGGTGTTGGTAATTCTGTTGCCTAGCGCTTGCTAAAATTTCTTTATTCAGGATCGCAAAGCATTCGCCTGAAAAACCGAACTGACTTTGCGATTCTGTCTTTTTTAATCTGTGCAACTCTCCGTTGTCACAGAGGCACTGTAGCGCTCGCTTTAGCGAATTGGTTGCACCTATGCGGTCTTTCCTGAAACAAGCCTTTCTGATGCACTTATGGGACAGATAGAACATCGGGACAACTCCGTGATCAAGCATCGATTTGCTCAGTAATGATGTCCCGATTGGCTTAACGGTTGCAAAATCGAGAGTTAAATAAGTCTGGACTGCTTTCCTGACTTCAGTTTGCTGGAGCAATTCTCCGTGATCCCCACCGATTCTGCCTGCTTCAAATTGCTTGCTCAATTCGACTATGTCGAGCAAAATTACGCTTATAGCCCATTCCGCGCATTCCTGGTTAATCACGGGTTTGACTGGATTTAAGCCCACAGCAACTAAAGCAGACAGTTTGAGTGCTTTAAAACTGCATCGCGTCCAAAGGTGACGAATCATTCCATTGTGACTGTCGATCATTTCATCACAGTGATCGTCAAATTCATCTAAAATTCGATCACCTTCGGAATCCATTTCGACTTGGTTTACCGAATTTCCTTGCATATAAGTAAAGACCGTAGAAAAAAGACTGTGCAGATTGCTTTCTAGTTCGGAACTGATTTGCGTTTGCGAGAAATTCTTTTTTCTTTTTATTCGCTTGCCCTCGTAATGAATAAAAGTAAATCGAGGGATCAAACCTGATTCAACAGTCTGCTCATTAATGTTTTGAAAAAACAATTCGGGTTGGCCTTCGGCAAAAATACTTAGGCAAGGACTTTTAACCAAATTTGTATTTTTTGAAATGTCAGAATACACAGTAGGTTTAAAGCTGTCACCTTTTGCAGACTTAGTAAATAAATCGAGCAACATTCTTTTTAAGCTAACATGTGGGCCGAATTTGTCGTTTGAAATTTCGCAGAGTTTGACTGCAAACTCTCCAAGTACGCTTAAAAAACATCCTGTTTTGTGATTTGAAAGATGTGTCACAATTGATTGTCCGCTGGCAAAATCGGACGGACCTTCAAAGTCTCCAACCACTGGGAACTGATCTATAAAGTGATTAAACAATTTGTTTACACCTTTGCGTCCACCATCTTTACCCGTTCCTGTTTTTGCCAACAGCATTACATAATGATTTAAACCACTGTCAGAGATGTTGTAAGCCTTGCCGCAAACTCCTGCCATAAATCCTATCGCTGCGCAAATTGCAACTTCTGGGATAGGGTAAGGACTCTGTTCATAAATGTATTCTGCCACTTGACCCATGACACCTGGAGGTCTTTTGATTGAAGATTCTTCCCAGCTATTGCCTTTGTTGCTTTTAGGTTTTTTAACAACTGTTGGCTTTTCAAATAAAGGTTCCTGGTAAGTCTCTTTTTGAAAAGTTTTAGAATTTAGTTTTGACCTGTATTCTTCAGATTCGTTAAAAAGAACGTCAAAATTTAATGTTGTTTTTATTTGGTCATAAGCCATTTTTAAAATTGGTTCAATGTAACTCGGTCTTGGAGATTTGTCCCATCGATACAATCCAGACTGAAAAAACATTCGACGAAGTTGGTCTTTATTTTTTGTGTAAAAAGCAATGATGTTGCAAAGTGCCAAGTCAGCTTCGCTTTGGCTTTCGTGATATTGCTCCCATCTTCCGTTCCATAGGTCTAGAAACTTTTCGCTGTTAGCCGCGCGTGCTGCACGCTCGTAAACTGTCAGGTCATCTTCTATTTGAGGAGAACTCCCATCATGAACTTGAACAGCACTTCCACGATTGCTGCCTAAGACTTCCCACAAAAGTGAAACTTTCGCCTGTTCTAATTTAATTTCTGTTTTGCCATCAAATACATCACCTGTGACGGTCATGTATCTTTCGTTGCTGTAAACTTCGATCCCTAACTTCGAAACTCTGCGACCACTAGGAACGCTGCCTTTGCCAATGATATGCAAACCCATTCCTGAAGGACTTCTCTCTTGAAACGTATCAAAGTCTTTTGCAATTTCGATTTGACGTTGCCTTGCGTCTTCGCATTCAATGTCGTCCAAATCAATAAAGAAAAAAGGATCATTGTGCGTAAGTACAAATCCAATGCCATGATACTCTCCGGTAACAAGGCATGAAATTGCAGCATCGTAGGTTGTCCATTGTCCAGGATTCTTAACCGATGCAGGTCTACCTGTTTGTGGGCAGTAAGGTATTTTAGTTTTCTTTTTCCCTAAACCTTCCATTCGATAACAGACCCACTGCGCATACTCTCGCATCTCTGCCGGTACATTCTCAAGCATTCAATTAGCCTCGATTAAAATTTAAGTGGTTCTTCAGCAAGCAGGTTGTAAAGTGCAACAGCAATGTCAGCGTTTGGATTTTTTACTTTTCCGTTAGCAAAATTAGACAACCATTGAATCGAGACTTCCGGTTCAATTTGCTCAATGATGACCTCAAAAGTGTATGGCCGAGGTCTGTTAACAACCAAATTTCTTACGTGTTCAACAAAAGATTGGCTAGGTTTTTTATTTTTCTTTGCCATTAAAAAACTCCTAAAAATTAGTAAAAAGTAGAGCCAGAAGCATATTCGCTACTAAATTTTGTGTCAAGTAACAAAATTTTTTAATAATTTGTGTTGACGGGAGTTTAGCAAGTCGATACCTTTTCTATCTCACAAGTTTCTTAACCCCCAAATGATTGGAAAGACGAATGACTAAAAACGAACTTGTAGCTCAATGGCGTGAAGCACAACAGGCAATGAACTCTTGGAAACAAGAGGAAGCAAAGCTTCGAAAGAAAGTGTTGGATCGTTTTGCTGATGAAAGCATTGTCGAAGGTACGCAAAATGTTGACACAGAAATTGGCGTTTTGTCAATTTCAAAAAGCCAGCGTTACACGTTGGAAAACAAGAATGGAGAGACACAGGCACTTGCAGAATCTCTCGCTCCAGAAGATCGACTACGTTTGTTTTCTTGGTCAGCGAAGCTAAACACGAAAGAGTACAAGCAATTGCAAAAAATTGCTGAAGCTGAAAGCGGTGCTGGTGTTAAATCTAGCAAGACCATGAAGCTGTTAAGGCAAGTCGAAACCGTGATGACGGTTAAAGCGGGTTCTCCGCAACTCAAGATCAAATAACTTTTGATCTATTTCTTTAAGCCCGACTTCGGTCGGGCATTCTTTTTAAATCGGAGGAACCGATGTTAGTAATCTCAAGAAAAGAGAATGATAAAATTACAATTGGCGATGATATAACATTGACCATTGTCCGAGTTCAGGGGAATCAAGTTCGAATTGGTATCGATGCCCCAAAAGATTTAAAGGTTTGGAGAAACGATTACGAGGAAAAAAATGCAAATCCAAACGACTAAAAACTCTAAGGTAAGCCCTGTAGTGCTGGTTTACGGTGCGGCGGGAGTTGGTAAAAGCTATCTTGCTAATCCCAAAAATTGCGACAGGCCAATTGTAATTGACGTAGACAAAGGGTTGAGCAGTCTACGCGAGTTTGACGTTCCTTTTGTTTCCATTAACAACGCCAAGGATATTCAAGATTGTTTGCAGCAAGCAAAGGGTAATTTTGGTTACTCTGAAGGTCAGGGGTTCAGGACAATAATCTTAGACGATTTGACCGAAATGGGAATGATGTGGCTTCGGCAAAATAAAGCATCGTTTAAAAATGTCATGCAAGCCTACGGCGAATTGGCAGACTGGGCGATGCAAGTTATCCATGAGTTCCGAGCATTGTCTGAATTAGGATACAACGTGGTCTTTCTTTGCAAGGAAGAAAAAATTCAGGATCATACTACAGGTGGTCTTATTTGGTCACCGCAGTTTCCTGGTAAACAAATTCAGTCAATGCTTGACTATTTAGTTGGCGAAGTTTTCCACATGGAAATCTATGTTGACCCTGCTGATGAAAATCAGCAAAAGCACAGAGTGTTTCGCACTGTGCGAACTCCGCAAATTGCGGCTAAAAGTAGATACGGTAAGTTTGGCGAACTTGAGTACGCCAACTTAAATTCAATTTTTTCACGAATGAAAGAGGAAGTTTAGTATGAATGATTTACTTGCAGGTTTTAATCCCTTAGAAGTCCAACCAGCGTCAGGGGGAGGTGGCAATTTGCCGGTCAGTGATGCGAATGGTCATTTGGTTGTAATTGAATCGGCAGAGTTCAAGCCTTTTGCGGACGCTTCCGCTGGTCATAGGCTAGTTTTTACTCTCCGAATTACCGAAGGTAGCTTGGCGGGAACGACTGGTTTCTACAGTTTGAATATTGGTCATTTACGATCTGCCGAAGCTGTTAATATTGCCCGTGCCGATCTTTCAGCAATCTGCCATTGCTGTGGATTTCTTCAGCCACTCCAGCAACCGCTGTGTGGCGATCTTTACAACAGACCCTTCCGAGTGGTCGTTGGTTTGCAAAAAGGCGAAGAGGCCGCTGCCAAGGGCTATACGGAAGTTAAAAAGATACTTGACCCACAAGGTAACCGAGCAGGTCAACAGAAGGCAAACCCCGCAGCTATGTCTCCGGCAGGCAATGCTGCACCTGCACCTGCACCTGCACCTGCACCTGCACCAGTTGCCGCTGCACCTGCACCGAACACAATGGCAGGTATCCAAAACTCAATTGAGTCAAACTCCGGTGGTGACAAAAATGCTGGTTCGGCAACTCCTGGCTGGGCAAGACCACCACAATAGTCAATTTTAAAAAACTGTAACGCTAGGCAGGGTAAAATCTGCCTAGCTTTTTTTGGAGATAAAATGAAGTTTGATCCTGATAACAAAAATGATGTCGATTTGCTTGTTGATACTATTGATGCACAGATCGAAGATGCTTCGGTCGAGTTATTTGAAGATGGTCACAGAGATCATCTAGGGGCGAGTTTGATTGGTGGCTCTTGCAGTCGCAAACTATATTATTCGTTCCGATGGGCAAAGAAATCGGACTTTAGCAGTAAAACTCGAACGCAAGGTCAAGCCCTTCGATTGTTTGACCGAGGCCATCGAGAAGAACCATCTATTATTAAGTTGTTGGAAAAATCCGGTCACCGTTTTTTGCCAGTCCCAGAAGGCCAGGATCAACATCGAGCTAAACTAAAATGCAATGGTCATTTTGGTGGATCAATGGACGCAATTGGATTTTTACCAGAGATTTTTGGATTTGAAGATGAAGTTCTCTACGAATTTAAAACTGCTGGTGACACCCAATTTCGACGCTTAAAAAAAGAGGGGGTTAAATCAGATAAACCAGTTCACTGGTCGCAGATGTGCGTATATGGCAAAGACAAAAGTATCAATTACGGACTTTACATTTGCGTCAATAAAAACACAGATGAGATTTATATCGAGTTTCTTAAACTGGACTGGGCATTGGCTGAGACGATGGAGATGAAAGCTGAAGCAATAATTAACGCGGAAGAACCTCCACCGAAAATTGCAATGTCGGCAAGTCATTTTGTCTGCAAATGGTGCGACTACAAAGACATTTGCCATTACGAAGATCAGGTCGATATAAATTGCCGATCTTGTAAGCATTCAAAACCAGTCGAAAACGGACAGTGGGAATGTAAATTAGCTGCCCTCGTAATACCGAAAGATGTGGTAAAATTAGGTTGCGAACTACATGAGGGCATTTAATGTTTATTCCACGACCTTATCAATCCGAAGCTGTTGTTTCTTTGTTCGATTATTTCAATTCGAAGACTGGAAATCCTTTAATTGGTTTGCCTACAGGCACTGGTAAAAGTGTCATCCCACCAATGTTTATGAACCAGGCTTTTAGCCAGTTTCCAAACAGCAAATTTCTTCTTTGCACTCATGTCAAAGAGTTAATTTCGCAAAACGAAAGAGCGTTAAAAAGAATTTGGCCTACTGCTCCAATTGGAGTTTGTTCGTCAGGTTTAAGCCGTTGGGAACCTTACGCTCCAATTGTTTATGCTGGTGTTGCATCAGTTTACAAAAAGTTTCAGCAACTCGGTCACGTTGATCTAATGTTTATTGATGAAGCTCATTTGCTTGCACCAAATGACAACACAATGTATCAAAAATTGATTGTAGGGTTACGGCAAATTAACCCAAACATGAAAGTGATTGGTCTTTCAGCAACCTTGTTCAGAATGGGACAGGGTATGCTGACTGATGGCGAAGATTCAATGTTTACCGATGTTTGTTACGACAAAACTTCGATGGAAGAATTTGTCAGTTTTATCGATGATTATTATTTGTCAAACCTTATTACTCCAATGACTCAGAATATCATTGATGTGACAGACGTAAGACAGTTGGCAAACGACTTTAATCAAAAAGACCTCCAACGTGCCGTAGACAAAGATTCGGTGATCAGGGAGTCGCTGACAGAAGCATGTGACGTTGCCAAGAATCGTAAATCTTGGATGGTTTTTGGCGCAGGTGTAGATAACTGCGAGCATATTAACACTATGCTTAATGATATGGGAATACCAGCTACTGTCGTTCACTCAAAAATGGAAAGTGATGAAAGGGATCGCAGATTATCGTTGTTTCAAAACGGAGTTTATCGGGCAATCGTCAGCTATGGCATTTTGACAACTGGATTTGACCACCCGCAAGTTGATTGCATTGTCGATCTTAGACCTACAACCTCCGTTGTTTTGCACATCCAAAAATATGGCAGAGGGACTCGACCTTATTATCACCCCAATTGGTCTTTCGATCAGTTGCGAAATAAAGAGGAACGCAAACAGGCGATGCTTGCTGGTGGCAAAGAGAATTGCCTGATCCTAGACTTTGCAGGCAACACTGCCAGGCTTGGGCCGATTAACGATCCAAGAGTTCCAAAGAAGCGTGGTAAAGGCACGGGCGAAGTACCTGTCAAACTTTGTCCAGAGTGCGATGGTTACAATCATACAACCGCTAAGTTCTGTGACATTTGCGGTTACGAGTTTATTTTTCGAGTCAAGATTAAACCAAAAGCCAGCGAAGAAATTGTCATTAAACGTGATGAGCCTGACATGCACCTCTTTCCGGTTGAGCATGTCACGCACCAAATACATCGCAAGAAAGCAATCCCTTCTCTTAAAGTGACTTACTTTACCCCAGAGATGCGAGGATTCCCTGTGTGGCTTTGTTTTGAGCATAAAGGATTAGCTCGACATAAAGCTCATGAGTGGTGGAGGCAGCATCATGGCGATGAAATACCTGACTCTGTTGATAAAGCAGCAGAGATGTTTGATCAATGCCGTAGGGCAGCAAAGATTAAAGTTAAAATACCAAGCAAGGGTTACCCTGAAATAATGGAGTATATGTTTTGAGCGAAGAAGAAGAACGCAAAAGGGAAAATGAAAAATGGCTACACCACAAATGCCAGATGGAAGCGGAACTTAAAGAGTACGCTGAAAATGTAGGCAATTTCTATAATCATTTAGTCGGCATGGGCATTCCTCCAGATCACGCCTGTGCAATTACAAGTTCTAAGGTTCATGCCGAAGGGAGAGATTGATGCTTTATTACATTTCAATTTCTGTATGTGTTGTTTTGTTTATTTCGTTTGCAATTCATTTTGTAAATTTCCAAAAAACTCGTTGTCGATATTCCGATTCTGGCTCGGATGGTCATGACTGGGGTTTTTGGGAAACAGATTGGGAAAAAATGATTCAATATCGTGAATGCGATTGTTGCCATTTAACTGAGGTTAAAAGACTTGATGGAAAAACAAAATAACACTTTAAGTCGTGAAGAACTGTTTGAGAAAAAGCGTACATTCATGTTTGACATTGAGTGTTATTCCAATTTTTTTCTTGTGTCTTTTATGTGCTATGAAACTGGAAAAACCATTTGTTTTGAGCGAAGTCCTGGTTCGGAAATCAATCTCTCAGAATTAGACTGGATTCTAAACAACTTTTTAATTGTTGGGTTTAACAGTCGTAATTATGACATCCCTATGCTGTTTGCTGCTCGGTCTGGTTTGTATACAAATGAGCTAAAAACTCTTAGTGACGAATTAATCGTGGAAGATTTTCATATAGGCAAGGTTGAAAACAAATGGAAGTTTAAGATTGGCTTTTGCAATCACGTTGACATCCAAGAAGTAGCACCAGGAGTTATGATTGGATTAAAGCATTATGCCGGAAGAATGCACTTGCAAAAACTTCAGGACTTGCCTTTTGATCCTGATTCCGAGTTGACTGAAAACCAGGCAATTGAAATTAGAAATTATTGCAAAAACGATTTAGAAGTCACTGCTTATCTTTACTCTCGTTTAGAACAGTCAATTAAATTGAGAGAACAGATGGGCTTGGACTATGAACTTGACCTTAGATCAAAGTCAGATGCGCAAATTGCAGAATCAATCTTAAAGAATGAGATTGAAAGTCGTAAATGTAAAAGGATTTCACGGCCTAAAAAAGATCGGACTGCAATTCTAAAATACAAAGTACCTGATTACATTAAGCCAAAAACAGAGTCTCTTAAATCAATTGTTAAACTGGTAAAGAATGCTGAATTTAATCTCGACGAAGGTGGAAGGCCGAAAATGCCTGACGCAATTCGAAAGGCTAAAATCCAGATCGGAAACTCGGTTTACAACATGGGCATTGGAGGCTTGCATTCAACAGAGAAAAAGCAGTGCTTTGTTTCCAATGATGAATACATTCTGATTGACCGAGATGTGGCATCTTATTACCCACAGATTATTCTCAATCAAAAATTGTACCCTGATCACATCGGCAAAGAGTTCCTCGACGTTTACCAATCAATTGTAGACAAAAGACTAAAGGCAAAAGCAACACCAGGAAAAATCGCCAAAAGCACTGCCGATAGCTTGAAAATTACTATCAATGGTGCATTTGGCAAGTTGGGTAGCGAATATTCATGCCTGTACGCTCCCCAGTTGCTCTTACAGGTCACTTTAACTGGTCAGCTATCTTTGCTGCTTTTAATTGAAATGATCGAAAATAGAGGTATCTGCGTTGTTTCAGCAAATACTGACGGAATCGTTGTCAAATGTCCGATTCACAGGCAGTCGGATTTGAAAGAAGAAGTTAGTCGATGGGAAAATGTCACGCAATTTACGACCGAAGAAACCGTTTACAAAGCTATCTACTCCAGAGATGTTAACAATTACATTGCGGTTGGAAGTGACGGTGATTTTAAAGCCAAAGGCAGTTACGTTTGCGATCTTTCAATGAAAAACAAGGATCGCGAAGGCTTAATGAAAAATCCAGAATTTACGATCTGCAACGAAGCGGTAATGCTGTTTTTGCGTGACGGCACTTCGATAGAAAAGACAATACGGACTTGCCAAGATATTCGCAAATTTGTTGCAGTTCGTAAGGTTAATGGCGGCGCAGTCAAGAACGGAAAATATCTTGGTAAAGTTGTTCGCTGGTACATTCAGGAGGGCGAGTTTGGAATAATTGAATATGCTAAAAATGGAAACAAGGTTCCAAATAGCGATGGTGGATGCCCAGTGATGAATTTTGGGAAGTTTCCAGATGACATTAATTATGAGTGGTATCACGAAAGATGTTTTGGAATATTGAAAGACTTAGGTTACGGAAGAAAAGTTGAAGTTCAGTTAGGATTATTTTAAATGGAAACCCCTCGTCAAAAAAAGTTAAGAGAAGACAAACAAAACCTGATCTACGCATTGAAAAAATTTCGCTCGATAGACAAGGTCGCTAAGAAACTTGGCAAGTCTCGCAGTTCGGTTAAATCCGCAGCATACGCATTAAAAAAATATGGTCATGAGTTTGATTTTCTTGAAGACAACAACGATTACAACAAAGAAGTTTATGAACCGACACCAGAGCAAATAAAAGAGGCTTGCAAGGAAATTCAGTCTAAGTGGTCAAAGCACGATAAGAGAAGGAATCTCAGAAGTGATTGGCAAGCAAAGCCAGTCGAATTTGAAAGTGTTGACCACATTGTTCATCGAAAACTTTCATCATCAATGGGAAATGAGTAGGCATGTGGGTAATACCAAAAAACTTAAAAGTGTCGTCAGCTTTTGTACCGGATACGGTGGACTCGAAAGAGGACTTGAGCTTGCTGGAATTGACCATCGGGTCGTCGCTTGCGTGGAAATCGAAGCATTTGTCATTGCCAACCTGGTGCAAAAAATGGAATCAAATCAAATGGCTCCCGCGCCTGTTTGGACGAATGTTAAAACCTTCCCAGGAAAAAGATTTCGAAACAAAGTGGACATCCTTACTGGAGGATACCCATGCCAACCCTTTTCAAGTGCAGGTTCAAAAAAAGGTCAAGACGACCCAAGACACCTCTGGCCTTTCATCTTGCAGCAAATTGAAGCAATTAGACCTGTTCAATGCTTCTTTGAAAACGTCGAAGGACACATCAACCGAGGACTTGAGCAAGTCATCTCAGACTTGGAAAAAGCAGGTTACGACACAACGTGGGGAATATTCTCAGCGGCAGAAGTCGGTGCGCCTCATAAGAGGAAAAGAGTTTTTATACTGGGCAACTCCAAACACAATGGATCATCTTTGTCAAAAAAGCCCACAGACAATTTATCGGCAAGCAACAACAGTTCGGAAAGGCCGGAAACGACCATCGAATCTTCGAGAGCAAGTAAATCCAATAGCAACAGAAATTTACAAAATGGCAAACCTTCCGACTCCAACATCCTCGGAACACAAGTTTCGCCTAAAGGGGAACACTCAGCAAAGCAATTGCCTGGAAGCGATGGCAAGGACTGGCAGGCTGGGCAAAACTACTGGTCAGTTGAACCCAACGTGGGTAGAGTGGTTGATGGGTCTTCCTACAGGGTGGACAGACTTAGGTTGCTGGGGAACGGAGTAGTTCCTCAGCAGGCAGCATTTGCTTACACAAAGTTGTTAGAAAGAACAAGCTAGATGTTTGACACTGATAAGTTGGCAATCAGTTTTTCAGGAGGAAGAACGTCTGCTCTAATGACTAAAATGCTTTTGGATAAGTTCCCTGAAAAGGAAATAATAATTACTTTTGCAAATACAGGACTTGAACATCCTGATACCCTACGTTTTGTAAAAGATTGCGACGAAAATATCTTTAACAACAAAGTTGTTTGGATCGAAGGGGTTACAACTCACGGAAAAAGGAAGGGTATGGGTTGTAAAGTGGTGGACTTTAAAACTGCTTCCAGAAATGGTGAACCTTACAGGGAAGCTGTTAAAAAGTACGGACTGTTTAACAAAACAAATCCATCCTGCACTGGGCGATTGAAAGTCGAGCCAATGCAAAAATATCTTAAAGGTCAAGGTTTTTTAAGAGGTAAAAAACTTAACCACTGGACTGCTGTTGGAATTAGGTCAGACGAAATTGATCGAATTAGCAGAAAAAGAAAAGAGTTGAAATTTTTATACCCGCTAGTTACCTGGGGTATAAACAAAAAGGATGTTCTTCGCGAATGTTCAAAATGGTCATTCGACTTAAAAATAGACGAACACATGGGGAATTGTGTTGGATGCTTTAAGAAATCAATTCGTAAGTTATGTACTGTGGTAAAAGATGAGCCGAAACAGTTTGATTTTTGGAGAGATATAGAAGATGAATTTAAAGAGTTAAAGACAGAGAACAATTACGATCCTAAAACCGGCTATCGTAGAATTTACAGAGAGAACAGAACCGTCGATGACATTTTTGAAATATCAAAGCAAGATGGATTTAGGCGATTCAATTCTAAAGACGGATTAACACAATTGACTTTGTTTGGTGACTTGGATAAGACCACAGGCTGTGGTGAATCATGCGAAGTTTATGCAGACGAAAATTGGTAAAATGAAAATTATATCTTGGTTCTCAGGTGGAGTGACATCAGCAGTAACCTGCAAACTTTGCGTTGAAATTTACGGAATTGAGTCTTGCAGATTTGTTTTCATGGACACTAAAAACGAACATGAATCTACAGAAAAATTTATTGACGATTGTTCAGAGTGGCTAGGAAAGCCAATTGAAAGAATTACTGCACTTGGCGATAAGTACAAAACAATACAAGATGTTTGGATTAAAAATAAATCATTAAACATTGCGAAAGGTGCTATTTGCTCTGCAACTTTAAAAACTAAATTGAGACTTAAATGGCAGCGCAGAAACGAATATGATCACCAGGCGTTTGGCTTTGATATAAGTGAAATAAATCGAGCTAAAAGCATGGTCAAAAGCCATGAAGAAGCAAAACCCATATTCCCTCTTTTAATGTTTGGCATGTCCAAAAAGGATTGCCTTAAATACTTGAGCGATGCTGGCGTTCAAGTTCCAGAACCTTATGCCAATGGTTTTGGCAACAACAATTGTTTTAAAACAGGTTGCATACAGGGAGGTATTGGGTACTGGCAAAAAATGAAAAGAGAACATCCTGACAAATTTGAAAAAATGGCAGAGATGGAACACAGGCTAACTGATATAAAAGGAGAACCTGTGACCATGTTGAAAGACCAGTCTAATGAAGCAAAATTAAAAGATTGCAATTTAATTTTTTTAAAAAAACACCCTGAGTACCCCTCTGTTTTAACCATTGACGATAAAAAAGGTAGAGAACCAAAACCCTTAATGGATTGTATGGGGTTTTGCGGGATCAACGATTTAGACAAACCTAAAACTGCTGAAGAATTAAATTTTCAAGGCAACTTATTTAAGTGACAAGTTTTAGCATGACTTCCGAAAACAAAAAGAATCCTGGTCAAACAGCAGAAAGAACTGAAGATGGATGGATTTGCAACAAATGCAGAATCCCTGTGTTTTCAGGTTGTCAATGCGATCACGGAGAATGGGAGTGCAGGTCTTGCGGGGAGTTCACTTACCCTTTTTATTATTTTTTCAATGACGGATGCCAGCATTGTGGATCAGATGAAGTTTTTTATTGCAAATCAAAAACGAGCGCAAAATGAACTTTAAAATAACAGGTGGCGTTCCCGAAGGTTACAAAGCAATTGCTTTTCGAAAAGTAAAAAAGGGTGAACGGTATCTAGTGATTGGGATTGATAGAAACTACCCGATGAAATGGAGTTCTCGAACTGACAGTTTAAACGAACGCATCATTCTTGAAAAAACTAAGCCGGTTGACGATAAATGCTAACTCCGTCAGGTTGGAATATCCTGTCACCATTTGATCGCAAGTAAGTCGGTTTCAATCCGATTTGAGTGACCTTTATGTCGTCAAGCAAACCACCTACACCATCTCCTTGGATTGATTGAAATTTTAATCTGGTTGTTGTTGTGTCTGGAGCATCAAGTGCCAATTCAATTGTCTCCCAGACTGTCTCAGTGTTATTAGTCCCGTCAGTTGACATCGTATGAACTAAAGCATTGTCCCAATAAATGTCTATCCGATTGTCTAAAGCACTTACAGCAGGTCGTGGAGAATAAAACAGGCTTAACGTGTAAGTGTTGGCAGGGTTTGTCGTCAAATCAACCCAGATCGCATTAGTACCGTCAAGCTCGCCGTGCTTAACTCCCTGCGCTGCCGGACCGATGCCAACAATGTTGTTTTGTATCTCAAATGGAACTGTTGAGTCGAATCCACCTGGGTCTTGATAAAGCCTCCATTGACCAGAAGGACAATCTATATCTTCCCAGTTTTCAATAAAGATCAATGTATCTTCTGATATGTCGTCAAAGAATCCAGTCAAGAAGTCTGTGTCATGATCATAAAACCTGTTGTCATAATTGGTTGCTTGCATCGAAACAACGTAACTGTCTTTCGGATCGATCTCTTTAACAAGAAATGCACTTGGTCTTACGCGAGAGTTTTTGATGATTTGATAAGTTGTTCTAGCATACCGATCCGCATCGAGAACCAAAGGCAACCTCGGTGGCGATCCGACAGTGACATGAGTCGAATCGTTTACTGCGCCAATGTCTAAACTTTCGACGCTGCCATCAAAATGCTGAATGAAAATTGTATAGTCTTCGCCAGATTCAGGAACAAATGGTTGCGACAGTTCAAGAGTCACAGCATTTTGTGAAACAATGTTTCCATCGTTTGTGTCAGGCCGAGTGTTGTCGGCAATCAAGATTCTGTCATTCAAAGTTAATATTGCTGCTTCCGCAGTAGAATCAAACTCAACTGCAACATTCTGATATTGAATCTTTTGCCATTCTCTCCAAGCGTGCATGTGAGCTTGTATTTCGTTTGTAATGCCCACAATCTCGATCTTCTTAGGATTGCTTGCCGAACCATCGTAGGGAATCTGGTAAGTCTCTGTTGCCCCATCAGTTGTGTCAGTCCAGTCAAACTCAACTCCATCATGATTGTCGCTTGCACCAAACCTGACGTTTCTAACTTCAGAACCAGGAATCTTGTTTCGGTGATTAAAAAGCAATTTTGAAAGATCAGTCTTTTTTTCAAAATTTAGCTTTAGCTGACTACCTTGCCGATATGGTGTTGAAAACATTGCATTTGCCACTGCCACAATCATTTCTTCAGCAGACAAGTCTTTGTTGTCAAAAGTATGAGCAAAGAAAACGCACTTTGGAGTTCCAAAGTATGTTCGGTTAAGACTCGAAGCAGTAAACATACTGTCGTAATCAAGGTCGCTTTCTTGCATGTTTCCAAGAGTTGGATCAAGAGCAATGTGACGTATAATTAAAGTTGCGTCACTATTTGTTTGATTTTCATTTGTAAAAGTGTTGGTTCCATCGATGCGAGATGGTATTTTTCGCCAAGCTAAACAGTTTAATTTTCTTTGCTTAACTGCCAAAGCACCTGCGGTTGCTGGAGTCCTGACCATTATGGTTGTCACATCACCAAAACTTTCCTTATCGACGTACTCAAGGCCGTAGAGATCACGCCATTGAACTTCGTCAACAAACCTTGTGTCTTTTTCGTCAAAGGTTGGGGTAATCCTTCTTGCACGTACTTCCCACAACTTATCTTTAGCGTTTTCTACACTTGTGTTTCCGGTTAATGTATAGAAAGAAGACTCGGATCGAGAGTTTTGCAGAACGTCAGAACCTTCAATAAACCTTCTGGTTGTTTGTTTAGTTCCAAGAATTTCTTGACCTTCGGAATTTACTTGCTTCATTTCAGTTTCGATCTCAACTGTAATGGCATTCTGTTCTTCGCCATCGTCCTTATACATTCCGTTTACGGCAATGTAATTTGCAAGAACTATCCAAGGGCTTTTAACAGTAAACGGACCGACCCATTTTTCAGTATCCGAACTTAGGTTTGCATTTGAATAATCAGTGTTAAAATTTCCATTCCACTCACTGTTGATTAATCCAGGATTAATTAAAACAATGTTGTTATTAAAAACTTGAAATATTTCGTAAACTCCGTTTAAGTTTTTAGAACCCTCCCCCGTATTCAAACCAGTTTGAGAATTGGCAATCGTTATTTTATCACCAACGGCAAAAAAACTTTCAAAGTTAATGTCTTGGTTGTTTGTGACAATTTGATCTGGGCCGTTAAAAGCAATGTCACTGTCACCTTCAATTAAAGTTGCGTCAGGCGCACGCAAAATTTGACCGTTGACAGCGTTTGACTTGACTGCACTCCATACCCGTTCATCAATTGCCCGTCCAATCGATTGCTGGATTGTCTTGCTAGGTTTATTTGGTGATTCGTATGGACCGTAGACTTCGACCGAAACCGCAGCAATGTCCTCAATGGGAGTCTGGTCGTCTTTTATATCCTGAATCCTAAACTCGCCACGACCAACACACATGTAACTGTATTCAACTTCTTGGTTGGCCTCAAACCTAAAGAAAGGTTTGGCAATAAGATCAGGGACTGATCGAACCTCACCGTAAATGTCAGGAACTCGCTCGTTCGGTCTTGCTCGATTTACTCGTTCAGAAAGGCCATTATTAGGTGACTGATCGCCTGTGTTTCGCTCGACAGGAGGTTTTGGACGCAAAAGGTAACTAAGCAGTCCTAATAGAAGAACTTTAAGCAGCGACCCAAATACGCCCGTCAAACCGAACAGGAAGAACTGTGGGTAAACGACACAGAAAATGTCACCTTCTAATTCTCGAAGTTGTTCCATCGAATTGACAATATCACCAGAGACTGGCGTTACGTCAGTTTTTGATGAAACGCTCTCATGGTAAAGTCGAGAGTTGTCAGGGAATTGACCTTCGAAATAATCGTAAAGCGAATCGATCACATTGTCAGTTGGAATGTGAACATTTTCGTTTTGATCTAAAACATTTGGTATTACTGTGAGTTGTACTTTGTGTTGCATAGGTAATACTTCACGCTTTCAAAAGTTGATAAAACATACGACAAGTTTTGAAGTTCTGGACCCGTTTCGGTCATGTGAAAAATCATGCCTTGCATGAACACTCCGACATGAGGTGGATCGCCTTTTCTGGCAAACAAAGCTATGCAAGGTTGCACTGGATTCTCTAATTTCCACAACCCTTTCCGACTCGACATTGCATCGGAAAGACTGTTTGAGTTCCAGGCAGATACCATATCACAGATGTCTTGACCTTCCAAAAACATCCAAAGATCACGGACAAAATGCGAGCAATTGTAATTCAATCGGTCGTATTTTTTAAAATGGAAATCATCAAGTTCTTTCTCACCTGACATTACAAGAATCCTCTAAGCATCGGAAATTGGTTCAAAGTGTAAAGCCTGCCAGTTGAACTCTGGTTTTGATAAGGTGCTACAGCATCAAACTGTGCGCCGTCCTTGTTAAATGCCAGTTCGTTGACTTCAAGAGTAAGCGGACCGTGGATTGCTTTAGACAAGTCGTCGGATCGATACCCACGCATCTTGCAAACAGGTTTAATATCAAACCCGTTGTTTGCCGCAACCAAATCTAACTCAAGTTGTAAGTTGCCACCAAGATCGCCAAACTCAATTTGCAAACCGTAATCAAGATCACCGATGCTTCCGTTTTTAGTTATCTTCAGTGGGTAATAAACGTAAGTGTAAGCAATTGAATCTTCGTGAGTGACTGTGACTCCGGCAGTAATATTTCTGACAACTCGATGAGTCTGAGAAAAATTAGGATGCGAAATCTCAATGCACTCAACCAATACGATTGATGACTTTGAGTTTAAAAAGAATTTTGCGTAATCTCTAGTCATTATGGAGGTGGTGCGTTATTGACTTGAACTGACCATGTAAATTCTTGAGTTGCAAAACCAGTTGGACCGGTTGCAATCACAGTTGCGAATAGCGATGTTGGAGTTTGCGTAATCGTCCCAGAGATTAACCCTGTGCTTGAATTGATAGTTAGTCCAGCAGGAAGATTGGTTGCCGAATAAACTATCCCTGCGGAATCAGGATCGCTGAAGTAACTCGATGTAGCAAAGCTAACAATATCTGATTGGATGTTACTTTGACCAGCAATGCTTCCCACAGATTGCGGTGGCGAATCAGAAGGAACTGTTATTCCAGAAAGGTCTGTGTTTGGATCAGCTTCGTATGCCGCAACTCTTGCAGCATTTAAGGCATCGTCAATTGGAACTGGTATTGCTTCAAGCTGACCTGTAACCTGGTAAGAATGTCCTGTTTGACTAGATAGCTTTTTACTATCTTGAATGAAATGAACTTGGTGCAAAACTGGAATCGGATTGTCTAAGATTAAGTAAATCTTAAAAGACAAAGAACCTTCGTCAATTGTCGTGTTGTAGAAAGAAGTAAAGTAAAGATATTCGTTCCGGTCAAAAGTCCATCGCACGTCAACGACTCTGGCACTTCCGATCTTGTCTTTACGAAATCTGCTTTGACCACCGTCAAGCTGAACCCCGACAAAGCTCATGCCATCTGCAACAGCATAAGAAGCACTCTCAGGATTAATTTTAAATGTTGACAGTGACATTTTACAATTCCATTGGCTCAAACAAAGGAAACTTACCGTCGATTACAATACCACAACCCAAGACAGGACGTTTGCTGAATTTTTTTCCATAATCCATTGCGCTTTTGGAAATGTTAATTCCACAACCTACCTGGAGTCCGAAGTATCGCCTGTTTTTGTTAGCTCCATACATAACACCAGCAGAAGCATGCCAGTGACCCTGAACAAGACCTTTGGCAAACTCTGACTGAGCGTTTGAGAACGCTGGCATCGCCCCTCCGCGACCTTTGTCCCCATGACGGTAGATTATACCATCAATCATTAAATCAGCGAATCGAGGATGCACAGTCCATTTATCGACTTTCCACAGTTTTGCGTAGTCTTTGAGAACCAATGTCGGCAAACCGCAATCTAAAGCCTGTCGTTCGCTTAAAGCGTCATGATTGCCGATAAGCCAGTCAACCCGTGGGAACAGCTTGTATAGCGTCTGAACCTGCTCCATAGCCTGCTCAAACTCTACTTCACTGTTTTTAAGGCTGGGAGCCTTGGGGTGATAAGAGATACTTGCCCAGTCTACCAAATCACCGATATGAACAACTCGGTCGCAAGACCATTGTTCGTAAATCGTCTTTAGCCAAAACGGATAGCTATCTAGCATGCAGGGCGCATGCGTGTCCGCGATCACCAAAACTCTTGACATTTACCACCTAACGCTTCCTTCTCGTATAAGTCGATTGCCCCAGCGCTTTTGATTCGCGACTGTTGGCGTTACGGAGATTTGTAGCAATTAGCTTGGGAGTTTGCTCTGCAATTTGCTGACGAGCTATTTCCCTGATTGTAAGTTCAAGTTCACCATTTTTCTTTTTCTTGACCGATACGTCTGAATCGGTGTAGTTGTTGACGTTGACCATGACACCACCACCGGCAGTCGATCCTGTCTTCAATGTGCCATTACGCATAGCATCTAGTGTTGATCTGTATTTCGCTGTTTGCGATGCAGGCATGACGTATTCTTGTCCGTGGACAAAACCTGCGAATGAGTTCGTTGATACACCACCTGTGTACCCGCCAGAGGCAAATGGACTACCTCATCAGCCCCCAGGAAGTTTTGTTGTCGTTGACCCGTAACCCCCTGCGGCAGAAACTACTCCCCCTCCTGCCATTCCACCTCCAAACAAACCACCGAGAAAACCTCCTCCTCCACCACCTCCCATAATTCCTTGAAATAATTGCTGGAACAATTTGTTCATAAACAACTTCAGGAGGTCGGCAAGCATGGATCGCATTAATTCTTTAAAGTCTAGCTTTCCAGTTCTAACAAAATTCTGAAGTGCGTTTGATAGATTGCCGAATACTGATTTAAGCGCGCCTCCAGTTTCTTCACCCTGCTGTTTCATTGCAGACAATGAATCTGTAGCCCTGTCAAATACATTTTTTCCTGGACCTCTCAATCCTTGCAATTTGTTTATTTGACTGTTTTGTTCGTTGATCACATCTTCTTGTATTTTTTTAATGTCTCTAATTGATTGAATGTAATCAATTACCATTTGATCAAGGCCATCTTTAACTTGCTCGTATTGATTCTCAAAAATTTTGCTTGATTGCTCTAGAATCGCACGCAATGCTTTTGCTTGACTAAGATCACCTCTTTGTTTTTCTGCAAAACTACCTGAATCAAATCGGTCAAATTTAGCTAGAGGAATAGTTTCAATCCTAGACGCTTCGGAATCAAGTCTTGATTGATCAGCACCTGGGGTAACCATTGCATAAAGAGACAAAAGAAATTTAACTCTTGTTATTATGTCATTTATTTTGGTGATTAAGATGTTGACCAATCCTTCAAAAATGCCAATCACAAGATTGCCAATGTCGGACATAATTTCAACAAATTGAATTTTAAATTCTTCTTTAAGAAAAGTTATAAATTGCTGAAATAAGTAAATTAAACCTTCTGGACTAAACAATCCCTTGCCACCAGTTGCAACCTTTACTATTTTACCTATAACACTTTCATCAAAGTCTTTCATTGCTTGAATGAAACTTCTTATTTTTGAAACTACAAAAACAATTGCATTAGCAATTAATTTCATGATTTGCAAAAATCCATCAAATGCCAATTGCCCTAATCCAGTTGCCAAATCTTTTCCAAGACCTAGAATTTGTTTTAAACCATCACTTGCACCTAAATCTTTCATTATTTTAGGCAAGTTTCTAAACAAACCGTAAATTGCGTCTCTTAAAGTAACGACCCCATCTTCTGTTACTTTTATTTCGCCCGAAAGCAAAGTGAAGGCTCCCACCCATGTTGCAATAATAGGAGCTATTAATCCAAGACCTCCAGTAGCAACTACAAATGTCGCAAACGCGGCACTTATTGAACCTAAAGCTAGAGTTATGCCAGATGCAACTAAAGCCTCTATAAACCTTAAAACTGTATCTAAATTGTCACCAACCCAACGAAGCGCGTCACCTAAAGTTCTGGTAAATCCAGTTGCTTTGTTCCATTTCCCAAATGCCCACACAATTTTTGTAACGAGATTTGTTAATGATTGACCAACTGTAAAGTCAGTATTTTTCATTAATTCATCTACTTCTTTTTCCATTCCTTTAAAGGCTTTAAGTAAAACGCCAATAGTAACTTTTCCATCTTTAGAAAACTTAAATATCTCCGATCTGGAAATACCTAAAGCCTTTGTAATTTCATTTAAAACTTGAGGCATGACTTCGGCAGTTGTTCTAAACTCGTCACCGTCAAGTTTACCTTTGTTGAATGCTTGACTTAACTGAAGAAGGGCTGAAGCAGATTCCGAGGCAGTCGAACCATTAAGAGTAAGTAACTTTGTGATTGTTTCCGTAATTCTTAATGTGCTTTGCTGGCTTTCACCGACCTGTTGCAAAGCCATGTCGTATCGCCTGTAGGCAACCGCCAAATCTTTAACAGGAACCCTGGATCGCAATGCAATTCCAAAGACACCTTTGGTCACAGATTCAAGTTGCTCGGATGTTTGCGTAACTCCCCGCAATTGGTTTTGAATAATTGTGAATGTGTCTGCGCCTTTAAGGAACGCACCCGCACCAATTAAAGCACCTAAAGAGAGGTAACTTCTTAAATTTGAAACCATGCCCCCTAAAGCACCTCGACTTGCCAGTATCCTTCCATTTAATTCTTGGAAACTTCTGGCAAATCGCTTGTTAGCTTGCGTTGCCCTTTCAGTTTTTATTGCAGCGTCATTTACTTGGATACCAAGCCTTCGCATAACGCTGGATTTTTGAGACATGGCATTTTTTGAAGCAGCAGTTGTTGAAGTTACTTTAGCTTGAGCTTTCGATAATCCCAAAAGTTTAAGTTTCAAATCAGCAGATGCTTTAGCTACTGCAATTGTGGTTAATTTTGTTGCGTTTTGATCCCTGGCTAATTTATTTAGTTCTTTTTGTCTTGCAATTTCTGCTGTGGTTAATTTTGAAGTCATCAACGCAGTAATGTTCATCGTTTTGTTTTTTGAAACTTCAGCCGCTTGCTGCCTAGCCTTAACCACAGCAAGTTTGTGTCCATTCTGTATCGCTTTTTCTTCTGCAATGTTTGTAGAAAGCAAAGTCTTTTTCATTTGCTCTCCAGATTTTACTACACCGTTTTGAGATGTTTTCAATCTTTCGTTTGAAGTTGCTAATTGTATTCCTGCTTTAGCAGTGTTCGCCCTAGTCTTGGCTAGATTGCTTTCTGTAATGCTTGAAGCATTCATTTTCATTTGCAAATCTATTTCTGACATTTTTAGCTTTTGATTAGATATAGCTAAATTGTCATTGGAAATTGCAAGTTGGTTTTTTAACAATTGCGATTTGATTTCTTTATCTGTTAAATCCGAAGTAACTCTTGCAGTGGCGACTAAAGTGCCACGCAATTTTAGCTGAGAAGCGGTTTGCGCATTGTTTGCAGCAGCATCGGCAAGACCCGCTTCTGCCATCTTTTTTTTCTGCAAACTTAAAGCGTTTAACTTTGAAGTATATCCAACTGTTGAAACTTTTGTTCTTATCTGAGACTGGGCTAATCTTTCAGTTGCTATCTTTAGACGTATGGTTTCTGCCCTAGTTCTTTTCATCTGCTGTTCAACAGAACCCAAGCCCAAACCAGTGATTCCGGTAAAATCAAGACCTTTCCAAGATTCTTTAAATGCGGCAAGTCCTGGTGCAGCAGCGGCAGCACTTTTCCCAATTGCTTCTAGTTTTAGCGCAATCTTTGTTCCTATTCGATCACGAATAGCAATTGAAACTTCTGTACCTGCCATTTAACTTCTCAAAAAAAGTATTTTAGAAACTTAGAGTTTTCTTTCAGTCGCAATTCTGCAAATTTTAAACCTTGCTCGACGTATCTGTCTTCAGGATTTAATTTGTTTTCGACATAATCAAGGTCGTTTGAAATGTAAATTGGCATTCCAGGTTTAGCTCGCATTGCTTTTGGAGGTTCTCTGCGACTTGCTAACGCAAAAGATTGCGAAAAAGTACTTCGTCCTTTTCCTGGGAAATATGCTTCTCGTTGTACGTTTTCACGGTAGGGGGTTTGTATAGTCCAGTTTGAAATTGCTTTTGTAGTGTCTACTCTAGTAGCCCTCATTAATTTATTAAAAGTTTGAATTGAAGAATCGATTTTTATTTGATTGACATCATTTGGTAAATTTTTTGACGCTGCAATTGCTTGCTTTCCAAAAGTTTTTAAACTTTTTAATCCAGTTATTTCAATCATGATTTCATTTTCTTTTTGTTTTCAGATGAAACATGCTCAAGAAAAGTATTGTCCATCGCTCTTATAAAAAACAACAAATCATTTTCTTCTTCTTGGTTAAAATCGTAATAGTTTGCAAAGTTTAAAATCGCCATTGTTGGGATCGGACCCATTTCATGAAGTCGATCCGTTGTCAATTTGAAAAAAGAGTCAATGTAAAAAACGAGTCCGTCATTTAATTCAGGACTCGTCACCGCCTTATTGTCGTCTAAACCCAGCCTCACTAACTGTCGCTGGAGGGTGGAGGCATTTGAGCCTCCGAACTCCAACTGGTACTTGAGGAAGGCGCAGAGTTTTTTGCCGCATCTTCCTCGTCTTTTTCAGATGGCATTCCAAAATTGTTAGGATCGCTTGCTTCCGTTGAAATGAATTCGTAAAGGTCAGGAAAACTTTCCATTAATTCAAATCCATTTTCCTCATTAAAAGGAATTGCATGTCCTTCCTCGTTGTAAGCATTTTTCCAATCAACCAAAATCACTCTACAAAATGCCTTCATTGCAATTCGAGTCTGCACATCGTAAGAAAGCTCGCCTGATTGCCTACGATAAGGCTTTGTCAGCTTTGTCACGCATTTTGCATAATCAGGATTTGATGCAATTTTCAGATAACGAACTTTTAACTGAAATGCTTCTTCTCCATCAAACTCATCACAATTAATCCACACTCCGTCATCAACTTTTGATTTATCCCGACCCCACTTCGCTCCAACACTTTTATTTTTCATGACTTCCTCTTTGGATGATTAAAAAAAACGGATGATTTAGCCTCGATGGTTAACTATCCATCGAGACTGTTGGTAAGTAGCCAAACCAGGTTGACAGCAATGTGTAACCTGATTCGTTTTCTGCTGCCATTGTTTCCAGTGGAAGCATAATGGCAGAGTCTTTTTCGACTTCAAGTCGTCCACCACCAAGACTTAGCAATGGAATGTCAAAGACAAATCCTGCGTTGTCTAATGCGGTGATGACATTAAAGCCAACATCTGCATTTGCCCGAACTGCTTCAACAGCAGCAACCGTGGCAAAGTAAACATTTAATGTTCCAGAAACTTCAAAGTCACCGACATTCAAGTCCATTGAACCTAAAGTTCCAATAGCTTTTAGTCCATCGACATTGTTGTTGATGGTCAACTCACCGTCCATGACAAACGCAAAGAGCGAGTCAGGGGTGATTTCATCAGCATCGTGAACATAAAGGCGAGTTTGGTAAATGTGGCTTGTGGTATTAAACGCACTCTCCACAGGCATTGTTACTCGCGTACCCGATTTAAGACCTGTTGATCCATTTCGAGTTTCGGTATCCAGTGCTGTAAAACTGACATCTGCATTCAACTTTTCAACACTTGGGATGTTTAGCTTAAACTCGTTTGCAACTGCACCGATAAGGTACTGTGACTGAGTTCCAAAAGCATCTTGACCAAGCTGACGCTCAAGCTGGTAGCTTTGGCATTTAATCAAGGTCGGGTCTTTCTCGTTGCGAATAACCGTACCAAGATAAACTTGCAATGCTCGACCAGTACCAGAATCAATTTGCGGAGTTGCCCAAGAGCATTGCTCAAGACTTAAAGTTGAATCTGTAACAGAAGCAACTCTTGCAAAGCCTGGTGCGTTGCTGAGAAGACGGTTGATAATTGCATCACCACCAACGTGAATCCATTCGCCAACTTGCACTCCAAGTTCACCAAACTTGCTTGCAGCACTTGCCATGACAAATTTATTACCAGTCAAAGTAACGCTAATATCAGACGTTGGAAATTCGTAACCCACAATTTCTAACTTTGCTCCAGCAGGCGCAGTTTCAGTTGTGAAACTTGCTGCTGAACAAACAAGACTACCGCTAGATTTGCTTGTTACTTCAAAAAGTCCGTTGTTAGCAGCGTTTGCAAAACCTGAAAGTTTTACAAGACTTCCTTGGTAAAACTCTGCCTCGTCGCCAGCACCAATCGCAATGGCAGTGCCTGCAACACTTGTCAAAGTAATTGAATCTGCAACTGACTTAATTGAACTGCTTGTTGCTCTTTCATGCGCTTTGGCAAAAAAGAAACCTTGCATAAGTCGTTGAAGGTTTGTTTGGGTAATGTCAGTGTTAAAACCACCATCGGCAGTAACATCTGTAACAACACCTTTTTTCTGTTGCCGAGAAGCATTGATTGGTGAACGAGCAACCGTTTCAATTTCCGATCCCAAAGAATCGTAACTGTTTGGCTCAAGCTCGTACCATTTTGCAACTCCTGTTCCAAGAGTTGTAATTGTTAACACTCTTGATGCAGCAGGACTGCTGAAACTTGAATCAATGTCAAATTCAACTGTAAAGGTATCGCCATCTGCAACTGAAGGAATGTAGGCAATTGCGGTTAAATCTGTATCGCCAGGTTCTACTCCAGAACCTGCCCATTGACCAATATCAGTACCAGTAGGATCAGAACCGACAAATGTTCCTGGTGAGTTAATAGAAACAAGCTCGCCAACTGCACCATTTACGCTTCCAGCTTGAGTGATTCTTGCAACCGCTGCTGTTTCACCAGAATTGATTGTTCCGGTTATTGTTATTCGACGAGTAACGTCATCCCAACCAATTACAATTGCACTAAACTCACCACTGGCAGTAGTTGTACCACCTGGTGCATCATCGACACCGACAGTGCCATCAGGAAGAACTTTCAAGGCAACTTCTTCAGCATAAGCCAAGCCTGTCACGTTACTACTTAAACTGTTTTCACCGCATCCCATATCTTCACCTTTTAGATTAATTCATCGTATTGATAGTCCACAAAAACGTCCGTCCTAAAAAACTTTTCCGTTGGTGGCATATCTGTGAAATATGCGTTTTTGTACCAAACGGGATTGTTTACTAAATTTCTAGGACGAAAAATGTCGCGGGCGATCACTGAAAGCCTACGATGATCTCCCGCAAAAGCCGCTTTTGCGAAAAATATCTGGATGATTATGAAACCGTTAGTTGTATATTTTGCTTTGCGACAACCCGTGTTACCACTTCGAAATGCCGATTCTCCACTTTCAATCATTTGATCACTAAATCTTACGCAATGTTTTGAGTGGTCAATTGGAAAATCTGTTTCAACATTATGCCAATAAATTTGTGGAACGTAAGACGATCCACCTCCAGCTTGCTTTAACACAACAGGAGTCTTTCTTGCGCCACCAGTGTCGCGTATATCAACAGGCTCCCCGTTAGTAATCCAATCAACCCAATCAGAATAAAAACGCGATCTCATTGAATCTGAGGCACTTTCGTAAGTTGCTGGATCGCTCATTACGCCCCCATCTCAAATTTAAACAACAAATCAACTCCACCAGGATTTAAAGGCATTATGTTGTCAATTGTAAGCAATTGATTGCCTCTTACCACAACATCTTTTGCTTTTGGCTCAAGTCCTGGAACAACTGCCATGTAGCCGTTAATTTGACCGCTAATTATTTCAGTATCTTTTAGATACATAATTTGCTCATGGTTATCTAATTTATCAGGAACAAACACAATTTTAACTGTATGGTCAACTCCAGGAACTTCAGCAGGCAACCAAGGTTTATTGCTATCTGGCAATGTTCCAGAATCCATTACTCGCAAAACTGCGGTTTCACCGTAATTAGCAATCAATCGCTTCACCGTGTTTTGCAACCTCAAGTAAAAGCTCATACTAAACCCTAATTGTATTTAAAAAATATCCATTTGCACCATCGTTAAACAACGAAGCTAACATCGTTTCAACTGCTGCAAATGTAACACCTCTGTATTTACTCCCTGCTGACTTTTCCTCCGAATATTTAACTGTAATTGGACCGACTGTTTCTTGCGTTACTTGACCTCCGACAGAAGCATCAGGCAATGGAAACAAAACAGTACCTGCATGCTGCTCGACGCAAAGTTGAGCCTGCGCTTGTTTTAAAACTTCAGGTATTACGTTCTTTCCAACTGTAACAACTTTGTCCATTACCAAGTCAGTTCTTGGAAATTGCAAAGATTGAGTAGTGTTAGTTTTGTAACCACCATACTCAAAACGTCGAGATTCAAGATAATCTGTTGCAGCAATTATCTGCTGTTCAAGAGTTGTGTCTCGATTGGATACGACCAGTCCGCGATCATCTGCAAAGGCTCTTACAAATACCAAATCGACATAGCAATTTGCATTAGCAACATTTGATCCGTCTTCAATGATTAAAGTTGGCATTTAAGATTCCTGATTTAAACTTGCCCTGACGTAAATCATCCAGAAACCGCCAGAGCAAGCCTCGCCAATCAAGCGATTCCATTCACCCGTGATAACTGACGAAGTTTATTCGTTGTAATATTGTAAAATGTAGTTGACTAATTGTTCTCTGGACTGCTGCTTCTTTTCGTTTCTTTTTGCCCACTGCTTCTTCTCATGGGCTAAAACAACTGCATTTGTCACTTCACTTGAAATCTCATAAGCATTTTTCGGTGCTTGTTTTTTTGTCTCTGCTTTTGCAGGAGTTTCTTCAGCAACTTCTTGCATTACAGTTACGATTTGAAATCTTTGATCTTCGTTGTTCAGAGGATACCAATTTGAACCTTCAGGCAACTCGTGTTGCCGACAGATTGACTCAAACCAAACTTGCAACTGTTCCTGACTTCTTAAAAATCCTGACTGATCGAAATATTGGCTTTTTCCGCTTTCATCAATTGCATGCAATTGATAAACGCCCTGCTTAAATTTAACTTCTGTCATTTTTACCTCTTAGATGATTTAAAAAAACGGGATCAACACATTGCCAAAACTGTGAAAAACAATGCTCCCCCGCTTTGAATTGTTTTGCCTAAACATCTAGCCGTTGGTGACTAGGAATGCCATAGGCACGTTTTTGCGAGCTAATACGCGAGTCCAGTTGTTTGCTGCTCGAAGGTCAGCAAGCGTCTGGTTGCCAGATGCGCCAGTCGCAGTGGCGTTGTTGTTGGTATGACCAAACGGATGAATCATCCATGTCTTACGCAACCAAAGTTGTTCTTCACCACCACCATGACCAGTTTGAGGATTTCTCCAAACTTCAGTCGGAACTGGAGGCATACCTTCACCGTAGGCAAACATTGCACGTCCAAACAAGATTGAAACGTACTTGTATCCAGAAGTGGTTCCAGCAACTGTTGGGCAAGAATCATCAACAATGACGGTTCGACCCATGTAAGTTGGAATTCGTGTTCGACCAGAAGCGTCAAGGATGTAAGCAATGTCATCCTGAGCAACCATTGTCTTCATGACAACAGAGTGAACGCAGATCGCACGAATTTCTTCACCTCGATCACCCATAGTGAACACGGCATTAACAAATGCGTTTCGAGAGAAAAGGTTTGCAGCAGCGGCGTTGTCACCGTCTTCGATTGCAACGTCGATGACCATGTCACCGGCAGTACCTGGGCTTTGAGTTGCAAAGTTGCCTGCCACGTTTGCATTAAGAATACCCAATGCACATGCGACTAGGCGATCTTGCCAGTAGTAAGTCCAGTATGCGGCAGTCCTGTCACGGATATGCTGCATTGCGTTTGTTCCAGTCTGAAGTTCGACTGCCAAGTCCATTGCTGACCAACCATTGTTGACATGAACTTTGCGGGTCTTTTGAACATCCTGCTGGACGTTATCTGGAGTCGCGTCAACAGCTTGATCCGAACTGTAGTTTGGCTCAGAAGAATGATCCAAATCACGCCAGAATGGAAGTTCTGCTGAACGACCAGCAGCACTCGCAAGACTGTTGAAAAGATCGCTAGATGCGATGACACCTGATTGATACAAAGCTGTTAGCTTTGGATCGTTTTCAGAAACTAAATCCTCAAAGACTGTTACGTCGATGATGTCCGATAATTGCACTGTACTCATTGAAAATCCTCAATTGGTTATGGCTACTCGTCGCGAGTCGCTTTTAATTCTTGATAACCGGAGGGATTCTCTTTTCGAAGTTGTACCAACTGCTCCGACGAGAAATCACTCCATTTCTTCCCCATTGTCTCCACTGGAGAACCTGAAGATGTCGAGCCACTGGCCCCGCTTGCTTTGCTGCCAATAATTATAGGAGCGTATTCATTGTTGTCAACGAACTCTTTCTCCAAGTTATCTATTGTGAAACTGGGGTTTATATTCCCAGATTTATCCATAGCAATCACATTCCCCAGTTCATCCACATCGAGCCTCTGCATTACCAGTGGGGATAACAAACTCGGTGTAGTTGAAATTTTTGTTGCAATGTCAGATGCAACTTTATTTAGCTTTGTTTCTTTAACTAACTGCTGTTGTCTTTGAATCTCAGCTTTTTGCGATTCAAGTTCTTTTGCATGACTGGCTTGCATTTGCTTAATTTGCTTTTGAAGATCGGCATGCAAAGCAGCAACGTCTTGATTTTCCAATGCTGCTTTTCTAGCCTTTTCCTCTGCATCCAATTTCAGCTTTTGCTTTTCAGCTTCGGCCTTGTCTTTAATGGATTTGAGTTCCGCTTCAACAGCTTTCCTTTTTTCCACCTCATGATTTTTTGCATTCAGAAGTGCAGCAGGATCGTTGTCAAGCAAATATCCTCCTGCAATATCTAGCTTGTACTGATCACCTGCTTTAACGTAAAGAGATTTTGTCCCTTCAGGCAAGGAATCAAATTCAAGACTGGTAACGGTTGCTTTAATTGGCATCTAAGGTACTACCTTTTGTTATGACTCATCAATTTCTTGTTGAGTCGGTTCTTGATCACCAGCATCTGGATTTGCCGGAGTAACAGTTGTTGCGTCTGCCATCATCTTGGCAAACATTGCTCTAGTTTCCATGTCTTTGGCAATTGCAGTTTTTGCTTCTTCCAAAGGCTGGAACGCATAACCTGATCGCTTGACAATTGCCCGTCTTTCTTCAAATGAAAGCACAGGATTGTCGGAATCAGCTATTTCATTGATTTGTCTTAATTCTTCAGCAGTTAACGAAGTTAAGTCAAAGTTCTTGTTAACATTAAATTTAATTTGGCTTTCATCAGCACCGACAAACTTTGCAGCAAACTTTAGCGATTCAATAACTGCCGCTTCGACATTTTGAGCAATGCTTGTGAGAATACTTGTGTCACCTGCTGCTTCAATCTCGATTTCTTTTTCTTTTCGCTCAACACCTGACTTCCGTTCGACTAGCTTTGCGCCCACAGAAATCATCTGTTCTTCTTTTTGATCCATACCCTCTTTGGCAAGTGAGTTTGGAGTCGCCTGAATCAAACTTGCAGAAGAATCGGGAGGTCCAGGAATAACGCCTCTTGCTCCAAGTCGCAATGTTCCTTTCCAAACATCTTTAACCCAGTCTTCGGTGACACCAGAAATAAACAATGTTGGTTGACCAATAAAGTAAAGACTTTCTTCGTAGTCAGCACTGTTCCGATAATGAGCAATGTTTAAAACTGACATTGTATAAAGTGGAGGACGATCAATATAGCAATCGTTGTTTTCTGAACCAATAAAAGTAAACGGTATTCTTCCAAACTCATTTCCGTCAACATCGCAGATGGTGTAAACACGTTCTTTGTCCATGCCTCGATGGTCAGCATCATAAACAAAAATGCTAACTCGGACGCAACCGTCATCAAGTAATTCTAATGCTCGAAATTGTTCGTATTTGCTAACTTTAAAAGATTCCATGTCCCTTCTTTCAAAGACCTCTTTTAAAACAACCATTGTCAAAACAGTTTCGTTTCCAATAATTCTTGTTTCCCAATTGATAATATCTTGAGGTTTGTAAAACCGAATTGTCGGTCTTACCCTACCTTCCATAATATCACCTCTAGAAACCATACCTTCGGTTGTTGGGTAATCGGCAAGCATTCCACCCCTACCGTAAGGAAGCACGTAGCTGCATGCTTCTTTGGTCAATTGAATGATGTCTAGCCCTTCGCCATTTGCGTTTTTTTCAATTGGACCCAGCAATTCAGGCAATTCAACTTCAGGCGGTCGAAGGAAAATTTGCCCTACAAGTGCATCTGAAGTCCGAGCAGTCACGTTGTAAAAAATTGCTCGTTTGATGTAATCGTCGTACCTACTTTGATTTGCAGCACTGGTGTCAGTTGGATTTGGCTTAGGTAAGTAAGTAGTCTTTTTTTCTTTGACTGCGTACTCTCCTTCCAAGCAATCTTCAATCATCTCGTAACGAGGTAAAATGTCGATTAGTTCTTGCCGAGTATGATCGACATTGTGCTTAATTACCATCTTAACCTCTCCAGTCTGTTTGAACTTTTGTAGCGTAACGATTTGAAGACGCTAAAATCCTGTACCTAACAACATCCCACAAGTGATCTTCCGAATCGGTATCAACATCATCTGGCTTATCTGGATCGCGAGGCAAAGCAGGCAAAGTTTTTAAACATGCTCTGCAATTTCTCATAAAGTAAATACCTGGTCGTTCTTTTTGTTGCGATGCTCTTAATCTATCTCGCATTAATTGAAGACCGTTGATTCTTGAACCGGCAGATTTGTCAGACTTTGTCCATCCAATCCCTTCATCCAGAAACTGAGTTTCAATAGTGTCAACATCGTCAAGCATGACATTTCTAATTTGATTATCAGCCGGTCCAGTTCTTATTCGTCCTTGTACCCACAGTTCTGACTTTAGTTGGTTTTCAATACTTTTTATTCTTTTTGCAATCATCTCAACAGGAAGGCGTAGCCCTTCGTTTGAGCCTATTTTAACTGTTCCGTAGTCTTCTGCTATTGCAATAAGAGTTCCAGCCGGAGGACACCAAATACGACCGTCCAGCAAGTTAACTTCTTCTCCGTTAGCTTCAGCCCACCAAATTGTTGCAAACGGGTGACTTGAACCCCAGTCAAACGATCTGTCAACTCTCCAATCCTTTGGAATCATAAATCGTTCTACAACATGAACATTATCTCTCCAAAGATCGTCAATCGCACCACCAGCATTTACTGACCAGTCTCCGTGCATCCATGCAGCTTTTAAATTTGGATCACGTTCGCAAGCAGCAATGATGTTGGCTCGATACTTGTGGGGAATGTAAGGGTTTTCAAAAAAGTTACCGAAGATTCTAACCTGAGTTCGAGTCACTACAATCTTTTCACCAGTAACAAAGTTTTCCATCTCAGTTGTCTTTTTGACAAGTTGTCCAGGTGGAGCAGGATCGACAAATTCTTCTTTGCACCAGTTGTGTCCAGGACCGTTTGGATTAGTTGTTACAAAAACTTCTAAGGGTATTGGGGGTAATGCTTTTTCATCCGGTGTATCGTAAACGAGCTTTGTGCCTTTTTTGACTTTTGGAGTGTCTTTGACCGGATCGAATGAACATCGATTGACTGACATAAATTTGTCGTAAAGACCTCTGGTTGGATATTTGGTGATTTCATTCCAACCGATAAACGGGTATTCGTGACCATGAAATCCATTGTAATCTTCAATCTTTTTGACATGCCGGAAAAGCAATTCTTCGCCTGTTTTCCAGACCCACTTGTAATCACCTTTTGAGTATTTAAAAACCGCACCGTCTTTAAATTTTGGGAACTCGCGGGTAGTTTGAGCAACAAGATCGCTAAGGTTGTCATGTTCACGGTCGAAGATTACCCCTCTCCAATATTTACCATAACCTAGACCAACTCTTGCACGAAATCTCATGCACTGAGTAATGGTTTTCCCTGGACCCCTAGCACCGTCAAAAAACACAATGTCCGCAGGGGCGCACAAAGCTAACTCTTGGCTGGAGTTTGGGATCGGTTCCCAAACGACATCAATTTTCGGATTCGACATTTTTGTCACCATCCGATTCAACAATTTTTGATGTTATATTGCTTTGATGTTCAATTGCCTTTGCTTCCCATTCTTCAGCAGAATCTGGCATAGGCACTCGCATTACATGCAATACGTTTTGAGTGTTATTGTTTACGGTCAATCCAGGCTTTTCAATAAAGCCCATGTAGTCACCGTAAATTTTCATCAGCTTGGCAACGTCTTCAGCTTTCTGAGCATTTTGTGCTTTCTCCCAAAGGAGTCTCGCTGCTTCTTCGCGTGAAGGTAAAAACTCTCTCGCCCCATGCTTTTCAAGCAATTGTTTTTGTGCTTTTAAAACTTCACTATCAGCAGGCCAAGTTGTAGCAATTTCCATAATTCGACTTTGCTCAATGCCAATTGATTGCGCAGCAGCAAAAGCATTGTTGGGATCACGCAACAACGCATCTGCAAATCGAATTTTTAAATCTGCTTCGCTCATTAGTAAACTATGACATCCCAAGAAGTAGAGGCTTCGTATTTTTGGATTTTAAGGTCAAGGTTGTAGGCATTTCTACTAAAGGAATCTCCACCAGTTCCGATTTTCAAATAGCCCCTATAAACTATGTCTGCTTCAGGAAAAAAATTTGTGATTTGCACATAATCCATTGAAACAGCAGTTCGATTGGTGGAAGTTATATCTACTGCCGAAGTTGGAGGTGCGCCACCAGAACCAGTCGAAGTTAACACGACATCAAAATCGTACCATCCAGTGTTGTCGGTGAATTTAACTACTTCGTATTCGTAGTATCTTGTCGCATCAGAAGCACCTGCAATCCTAAGAATGCTTCCTGGAACAACAGTGGAAAGGAAATTACTTTCTCTATCAGTCGAAGTATTATCTAAATTGTTAATCCTGACTTTTGTTTGCAGTCCATTATTACTGACATTTCCACTAGCAGGGTCAACGCTACTGTTTGAAATTGCCGTTCTATTCCATTCACCAGTTACAGTGCTTGCTCCACTTTTCTTGCTTGAGATTAAATAAAACGTGTAACTTCTAGCTCCCATCAATCTTTTAAATTTTGAAATTGTGTGCCAACCAACTACTCCTACAGTGTCTCCTGTAAACCCTTCAAGCACCTCTATCGTAGATGCCGTGTTATCGAGCATCACTATTCGGTATAGAGCATCAGCAGTTACGTCAGGAACCCAAACTCTGATTTGAGATAATTCGTAAATTCCGCTTGCTGGTTCAACTCTGATCCCACTGTAAATGTAAGGTGATGCAGTTAAAGAGCTAAAGGATGGTGAGTCATCAAGCAAAAATTCAGAATCTGAAATTGGCAACGGAACTGGATTCGAATTATTGTTTGCCGCATTTGCAATCGCGATAAGCGATCCAGATGTCACCATTTGTTGAGCAGTGTATGCGGTCGCCGGATTCCATTCACCTTTAAACTCAACGCGAGAAGCGAGATTGCCCATCATCGCTGCTTGGTCAGCAGACTGCAAAAATGTGTCAACTGCGCTTGATACTGTTATGTCTGCCATTAGAGTCCTACGTTCCAATTGTAAACAACGCTCGTAACAGTAGCAGTTGTTGAGTCTGTCAGTTTGATTGAGAAACTTCCGCTTGTACCACCCTGAGTCGGAGTTCCGCTTATGGCTCCAGTAGTTGCATTTAAACTCAGTCCAGTTGGCAAAGAACCCGTCTCCACAACAAAAGTCAACGGAGCAGTTTGTCCTGACATTGTTGGACTGACATTGACAGGACTAACAATACTTAACGAAGCCCATGAATGCGAATAAGACAAAGTTAAAGTCGCCAAATCCAGTTTCTTTTTCATGAAAACTGTCAACGGACCGGATCGAATAGTGCCTTTTTTCTGATCGACATACTGTAATGTTCGAGATGTAAATTTAGCCATTAACTTCTATCTCCTGGCGTTGTGACATCATCAATAACTTCTACCGTTCCGTACAACGGAGTTCCGAAAGAAGTTGTAGTGTATTCAATCTCAACATCCCAATAATATTCATCACCAACTTCTGTTTTTTGCAGAAGAAGACTTTGCGCACTTGTAATTACAGGTGCTGCCATTTGACCTACACCTGTTCCCGTTGATTGGAAAATCACATTTCCGTCAATTTGATCTTTGATGGTAAATCTAAAATCTAAACCATCAATGTCTCGACCAATGTCCCATGACTTTGCAGGCCACGAAACGCTGTCGTAAGCATCGCCACGAATGATTGTAATTTTTCTTGGATTTGCCATGTCAGGATCAGTAAAGACTTGAGTTGTTGTTGAAAGTTTAGCAAGAATCTCATTTTGCTTTGCAAGCGTAGAATCTGCCTTAAAGACATCTTCTCTATTTGCATCGGTAAAGTATGTGTAAATTGTAGCAGCATCGTCACCACCACTTGCGTTAATAAATTCAGCACCTTGAGCCACTTCAGTGTCAGTTCCAGTGAACTTAACTTCGTAACCTGCAACGCCAACGCTGCCCACAAATACCACACAACGATATGTGCCATTTAAAGCCGAAACTTCAGAAAAGGTGGACTTGTAAAGTCCACTTCCTGATGGGCTATCTGCAACTGCCGATCCTGTAAATAAAACCGCATCGCCACCTAGAGTAAACAGCTTGGGAGTGCATGTTTGAGAAGGTGCTGCTGAAAATTGCAAATATTGAGTTGACATCGATTAACCTTTATTCGTGATGTTCTTCAGGGTCACCATCGTGAGGAACAACTTCCTCTGGAACTGCTGGAAGTTGGGCAAGTGCTGCCGCACGCTCCGCTTCACCACCTTCAAGCCAACGAGTGTTTAACTCATCTTCAGCGGCTTGCTGGTCAGCTTGCTGCTTGATGTAGTTTTCATGAGCAGATTGAATAGTTGCAGTTAGCACAGTTAGGTAACTGGCTTTCAAATCTGCCCAAGGTGTGACAGGTAGCGGATCAACAGGCGGGTCTTGTGCTGCTCGTTTCTCGTTTTCGTTATCAACGATAAACTTGGCAGCAAGTGCGCCGTGAGTTCCTTCATCAAGGTCAACCACCGTTACTGTAAATGTTGCGTGACTCATTCGTCACCTCCAGATTCTTCTTTAGGTAATGTTTTTGCCAACAACGCTCGTTTGTCTGACAATTCAATAAAATTCTTAACACCTGGCAACTGTGCCAATGTTTCCATCTGAATCGAAATGATTTGAATCGCTTGTTTCGTTTCTTGTTGTTCTTTGTCGCTCATTTTTTTCCTTAAAAAGTTTTGAAAATTTTACGGGTTCGGGCCGCCTCCCCCGCCACCTGATGTCAATTCTACCTTATAAATTGTGCCACCAGAATTGCAAGACATGTAAATCTTGCTAGTTGAGGTGTTTTCATGGACTCCCCAGTCACCATCGTTTGCATATTCAGTTGTTGATGGGTCAGATGATGATGAAGTCATTTGGTTAATGCGACCGTCAGCTAAGTCGCACGTATCCATGTGACCAACACGCCATCTTGCTGCTGTAGTTCCAATGTCACGAGTTTTCTGTCCTTGCGGTGACAGTACGCCGTACAAAGTCAGGCCGGTA
>JAAHTH010000426.1_pt1 | contig 40770 bp, 68 predicted proteins | sample 6116091 | NCBI WGS metagenome assembly JAAHTH01 (sample SAMN13939990, study PRJNA603662) | sponge metagenome | isolation source: marine sponge | host: Mycale hentscheli | place: New Zealand | collected 2006
TGAATGACCCTGCAATATCATCTATTAGTTGATATGCGCCAGTTAGTGGTGATCTCCCTATGTATGCCATTACTCACCACCTCCATTATCTGTAATTGTGTTTCCGTCTGCTACCCATTCTAGTATTTCTTGGTAGTGTCTGTTTGCTTCATTGTGAGGAACAGTCCATACAGTTCCATCTTGATAATTAACTTCATAATTAAAAGTGCTATCTTCATTATATTTTTTTTCTACTGTACTAATCATTATAACTCCGCATCAAATTTCATTTCGTCAATATGAGTAGTTCCGCCCCTGTTACTAACTTGAGTAAATACTGAATATCCGCTGGGTGATAACTGTTCACTCTCAACACTTTGACTATTACTTACTACTTTTGATATACTTGGACTTGTTCTCATTTCTGTAGTAAATCCAAGAGTACCACCTAATCTATCAGATGTATTTCCGTCAAGAGACGTTGTGTACAATCTAAAACTATTTTCATCAAAATTTTTGTAATATCTATCACATCTATTTTTATTTATATCAACAGGTAAGAACTCAAACTCACTAGCAGATGTACCGACTTCTAGTTGTACACCTGTTATGTGCCAACTATCCGTTGCACCTGCTAAATCAAAGTTTGTTACATTTCTATCTGCGTTAGAACTTGCTTCCCATGCTGTAGGTACAGCACCACCTGAATAATTTGAGCCACCATCTAACCACCATTCTATAGTAAGAGAAGTACCATTATCATCATTAAAGGCTCCCGTTGTATCAGCAGGAAAATTTATTATTTTCTTTTCCCAAGTGTTGGCAGCACTAATATTGTAAGTTCCACCTACTTGTCTTGTGTTATCACTATCTCTTAAATTAACTTGTAAATTTGATCCTGTCTTACTTGATTTAACCCAAAATGATAATGTAAAAGGCTCTGCATTAGTTGTTCCTTTTTTAAAAATTTGTAAGTTTTGACCTTCAATTCTTTGTTCAAAAGTAGTTTGAGAACCAGCACTAGGAGGTGATGCGGTAGAAGTAACAAGTGCCTTAAATGCTTTTCTAAAACCATTATTATATGCTTCACCACTAGATAAAGATTCCTGAGATACTGTATATGTTCCTACTTCAAAAACTGTTTTAAATCTGTCCACTGTACTATAAGCAACAGAACCATAGCTAGAAACAGAAGTACCCCTCTGTGCAATAGACATATCACCATTTATGATGAAGTTACGGAAGTTAATCCCTTGCTGAGTAAATGCTCTAGTTGGTAATGTTGTTATAGCCATTATGCTAGTACCTCCATTAGTGTTAGAGTTGAAATTGTGCTATAACCACCAGATTTACTATTAAAAGTATAACTACTACCAGATACTTTTGTTTGTAAGTGGTAAGTAATAGAACTCGTACTGTTTGGACTATCTAAAAAATTGATACTAAAACCACCATCACCTCTATCTGAGTTAGGTGTTCCAGCACTTTGAGCAGCTGTGCCTTGACCAGCAGTTCCAGTTTGTAGTGCTGTGCTATCTCTTTCTACTCTAAAAAATATATCCATAGCAGCACCAGGATTATAACCACCTAATCTAAAATCTATTAAAACTTTACTACTTGTAGCTGATGGAGTTATAGCTGCAGTCATAACATCTGCAAAAGATGTAGTGCTTATGCTAGAACTAGCTGTGCTTACAGTTTGAATCACTTGACCAATCTTACCACCACCAATCGTAGCACTACCACCTAAAGAAACAGCAGAGCCATTTAAAGTAATAGATGAGTTAGCAAGTTTAGCATTGGATATAGAACCTAGTAATTTACTTTCATTAATAGAACCAGCTAACATATCATTTGTTACAGAAGATAATGCTGGAGCGATAGTTTCTACTGACTTGCCTAAGAACACTGCATACATGGTATCTGAACCAGTAATTGCAGAGGATAGGGTTAGTGTTGTGCCTGATACAGTATAAGCATCATTAGGATTCTGCCTCACATTGTTAATAAACAGAGCTAAATCTTGTGGATTTGTTACTGCATAACTTAGTGTGTAAGTATCAGTAGCAGATGTTGTAAAACTCTGTTTCTGTAGAGTTTGAAATTTATCTGCTGGTATGCTTCCAATATATCCCAAGTGTTACTCCTATGTACTAATTGTATCTATGAATGAAACTACTGTGTCAAGTGAGCTAGCTGTATCTGATACTGCAGCAATTTTATCACCTGAAGCTAATACAACCTTTGCTCCTCCATCAATTAACTCAAGTGAGCCACCGACAGGGATAGGGGCTGATTTGATAAGATAGTAATTGGTTGATGATCTAACAATATATACATCTACATTAATTGCGGATGCTGCTACGTTAGTTAATCTAATACCAATGACTGTATCAAAACTATCAGCTTGTGCTAAAATATCTGCAGGACTTGTGCCTGTATTTCTAGCTACTTGATTTCTAAAATTTTGTGCCATTTATATTCTCCTCAAAGCGCCACAGCCATAGCTATAGCAAATCCAGCAGTAGCCGAAGTAGATGGGTCTATTCCATTAATCGTACTTACTTGCAAGTTATCTAATGCATTAAGTACATTAGTACCGTCTGAATAAATTATTGCGTCTCTACCTGCAGGAAGTGTAAACGTTGTACCACTACCTGTAGTAAATATAATAGAATTACTATTTGCAGTATTATTTAAAACTACATAAGTAGTTTCTTTCGCGGGGATAGTTACTGTGTTGGTACCACTTGGTGATCCTCCGAAGTCGAGAACAAGGTTTCTTCCATCTTCGTCAGTGTAAGATGTGGGGTTAGCAGTAAATGTTAATGTATGTGTTGTACCTGATAGAGTTACAGCTGCTCGTCCTGTTATTTTATTTTCAAGACGTTTTAAATTATCATTAGTTTGATCACCCCAGGTTCCATCGTTTTCACCTGTGGTCATTAAACGTAAGTTTAATCCACCGCTACTCCAAGTAGATGCCATTAACTAATCCTTATGATCGCGTTACTTGCGTCTGCTGTTGGAAAGTCTATTGCAAATGTTCCGTTAGAAACAGAATAATCTGCACCAAAATCTAAAACCATAACAGCTTTGTTAGAAGCTGATGAGTTGTATATTATGCACCCTCTAGTTGTAAAAGTAGCACTAGTCCAAGTTGTTTGAGCGAAATCACAAACAGCTGTGTCAGTACTTAAAACAGGTGTACTACTTGTTAAAGTATTTCCGCCTGTAGTGTAACCACTACCATTTGCAAGCTCATCACTGTTACCAGTAACATCTGTATAATTAGTTGTACTTTTATTGTATGTACCAGATTGTGCGGAGTTTGCTTTAATTAGAGCAATTTTAAAAGTATTACCAGAACTTGCTGTGAAGTTATGTGTACCTGTTAAAATCTCTGTTTTAAAGCTGTTACATATTGCTGATGTAATAGCCATGCTTTATTGTCCTCTCTGCATCGTTGTTAGTTCACCATTGCGAAATTCATCATTTCGCATTCTTACCTGTTCTTCATTCGCTAAAGTTTGTATGGCTCTATTGTAATAGTTTTGCCATAGTTCAATTGCTTGTGGAGTTTCTTTCATATAAGCTACTGCCTCAATCAATGATCCATATAGTATAGCGTCTGGTGCTTTGTCTCCAATGTATGTGTTAGCATTACTTGAAGATAAGCCTGGAACCCTCATAGTATACCCTATTTCAACTGTAGTTGCAAGGGCTGGTATTGGTCCGAACAAGAAATTTGTTTGTCTGTTACTAGATGTGTATGTAGTACCAGTTTGGTTTAAAGCATAGAATCTTATCACTCCTGCTTTAGAATTATCTGTAGGATTTTTTGTAAATTCTTTAATAAAGGTTTCATCTTTTTCTAGTAAGAAATCACCATTTTGTATTCTCAAATACCTAGGAACGACTAAATCCTCAGGCACAGCTACTGTTGAAGAATGCTGACTAACAGAAAGATTTGCTACTTTTCTAAAGGCAGTAAGATCTAGTTCTTTAGCAATTCTTAATTCAGCTAGTTGTATGCAAACATCAATAGGAGCTACGCCTGCACCTGTAGCTGTAGTAAAAGATGTGGCATTATTCTCTAAAAAATCTTGAATACCTTGTTTGAGTTGTACGTATGTTAATCCCATAAATTATGTTCCCCAAGCGTTCTGACCCCAAGTCTGAGCACCCCATCCTTGATTATCAACGCTTATACTTATTGTACCATGTGCAGATACAAGTTGCAACCCTGTAACATCATTTTCTGCATTAATAACAATATCACCTTTAGCACTTGCTAAAGCTATTCCAGTTGTAGTTATGTTAGAACTAGCTTGGAATGATAAATCTCCTTTACCAGAAACCAGTTGTATTCCTGGTGGAATTTCTGTTAAGTCTATAGTTATACCATTTGAACCATGCCCAGAAGATAACCCTATTCCTGTTACATCTACTGTAGATCCTGCTGATTTAGTTACATCTCCGATAGCTGAAGCGGCTGCTATACCTATAGCATTTTCTGTTGCTCCAAAACTTAAAGTACCATGTTCTGATGTTAGTGGTAATCCTTCGGCATCTTCAGTAGTGTCAATTGAAAGCGAACCATTTGCACTGGACAATGCTAAGCCTGCTACAGTTACGCCAGTTGCTAATTCAAGTTGACCTATTCCTGTAGTTAATGCAAGACCACTAGCATCTTCAGTAGCAGAAACAATAACATTCCCTAATGCTGCAGTTGTAGGAGGCGTGCCCCTACTAAACAATGTACCGAACCTTACTGTAGTTTTATCTACATCATTGTCTGGTCTAGGGTTTGCTAATGAAGTGGACTCAGGTCCTAAGTTAGGTGGATCTAATAATCTTTGTTTAGGCTCCCAGTCTTTTTTATGAACTCGAAGCCCATTCCACTCGGTTCTCGCATCTTTGTATCGTATCTTCCTGCCAGAACGATCATCTATCAGATATGCATATTTACCTGAAGCTCTTCTTGCCATCGTTCTTAGTATCCGCGAATCTTAGGTTGTATATAAAAACTTGCTCTTTCTCTATCTTCTTCTTTTGCGTATTCCCATTCCTGTTCATACATAGCTTTTAATTCTGCTCTTCGTGCCCCATCCACCTTAGATGGATTTTTATTAGCAAGTTCAACTGCTAACGCACTAATAAGTGCAGGTAAATATCTTCTAGGTATGTCGGGATTTTCTGTATACGTATCATTAACATCTTGAGGATATCTTATAGCCCAAGTGTTTAATTGATAATAAGTTTGATCTGGAACAGGCCATACATATATTGTATGTGTGTTTGCACCTGCAGATTTAAACTGACTATTTCTTTCAACAGTAAATTGTACAGGTTTGCCTGATGTTGTTTTAGTGGGATAGTTTAAATACTCTGATAGACTAATTCTTTCACAGTTAACATCAGAAACTGGAGAGCTATTTGTATCTCTTACAGAAGCATCTAGAATATCTAAAAATTGACCAGCAGCTAAAGTTGCTGTAGCACTACCTTTAGTTAGATTAATTACGTGAGAAGTAATAGTAAATAAATTTACTCCTTCATTAACCCATTTGGTTAATATAAGATTAAGCGAACGTCTAGCAGTTACTAAATCATAACCAGACTTAACGTCAAACCCTACGCGCTCGTAAGCTTCTTGGATTATTTCAGCTGTGTCTAAGCTGAATGTATGTGTACCAGATGTTGCCATAACCTACCTTTAAAAATTAATTGTAGGCTATAGTTACTGAAGTAGCATTTGTTACGTCTAAGTAAATACCGTTTTCAAAAACTGTACCATCGTTAGGTACATAAACATCTAAACCTTCTGTACCAAAACCAGCTTGAAACTTTAGTGTGCCTGTAGCATCTGTACCATCATATAACTTTACAATAGAAGAAGCTACGCCTGCAGCTTGAATATATTGTATTCTAGTTCTTCCTAAAAAATTATCACTGGCATCTACAGCTACACCATACCTACCGTCAGTAGTTCTGGTTGTAAATTTTACGTCACTTGATGACATGTAAACCTCCTTGTTGTGGGGGAGTTACCTCCCCCGTTAAAATTAAGCTGCTGCTATTGTAGCACCAGTGTCACATCTTTTCCAATTAGCTCCATCATAAAAAGCTAGGATTGCTGCACCAGCAGCTCCGTTTGAAAAATATGCAATTTGACCTTCTACACCATCTGGTGCAGTAGCCACTGTATATACATTAAGACCGATTACACTTTGTGTGTTTACTGGTCCTGAAAAAGTTGTTGTTCCCATAGTCTATAATCCTTTCATATAGTCTGCTAAGCAGTCCATGGTTGTTTATTTATTGCTTGAGAAGGGGGCACGTTTATACGAAACCCCCTTATCTTATTTATTGATTAAGCACCTTGGTTTCCGTAGACACCACGCCAGTCAGACCAACCGAAGCTGTATCTTTCTCTAGCTTTGTATCTTACGTTACCAGTTTCAAAATCGCCTTCCATCTTGGTTGACATAGCTGCTCTGTTGAACATCTTTGCACCATTAGGACAGTCAGTTCTAATGAACCATGCATCTGGATCTGAGAACCTGTGGTTAGTGTAGTAACCATTAGGTATCATACCCATGTTGTTGATAGCATTGATATCATTATCAGCTGTACTTGGACGACCCTGTGACTTCATAAGTCTCTCTGCTACAAATACCAATTGTCTTGGAATGTGTAGAGATTTACCTTGAAGTGCTACTGGAACACCTTTGTCATCTGTAAATCCAGCAATGTCAATCAAAGCTGTTTCTAAAGATGTCTCAGATAAATCGGCATAAGTTGCAGGTCTGTTAGAACCTGTGCTACCGTTTTGTAATGGGTGTGCATTAGATACTAATGCTTGTCCATCACCACCTGAGTTAGCACCGTTAAATGCATTGTTATATACATTTGCGGCTGTTAGCTGCTTAGTAGAAGCCATAGATCTAGCTAATGCTTTAGTTAGTCTAGTTGAAAGTTTGTCATAAAGATTATCTTCCATTGCTTCTTCTGTTAGTGAAAATGCTAATGCAACTGTGTTATGTGTATATCTTGATACATAACCTTCGCCTGACTCAGCGTATTCAACTGCTGCGCCTTCGAATTTTTCATTCGCATTACCAAAGCCTGGGAAGAGTACTTCTTCTTCGAAAGCTCTGTTTGATGTTTCCTCATCGAACAAGACGGCATGCTCATTCTCGTATCTGTTATATTCAGTTCCGAAAATAGCATTAAGACCTGGCTCCAGTTCTTTAAGGATTTGTGCTCTTGATATAGCCATTTATTATCCTCCTATATTCCTGTTACGCCAGTAGCGCCTAGTCCAAATTGATGAGTATTGATTTTCACCAAGATGTCCATTGTAGTTCCTGCTGAAGTAAAAGAATCATCTGCTTCTGCACTACCTAAGATAGTTAGTGGAAAAGTGTTAGTTGTATTCTTAGTACTTGAATCAGCAGTTAACCCTGATTTATGTGTGATCGCTGATCCTGTTGGGCCAGCTACAATTTGTACGTTCTTACCGACATCAGCTGCTGCAATCGCAGTTGCTGCTTGATCAGCTTCAACTTCAAAGATGATATCTGGATCATCATATACGTACACTTTGTATTTGTCTTTAGCTACAGTGCCATTAGGAATACTTCTAACAAATTTAACTTCGCCAGATGCATTATCTACGTACTCTGCTCCATAAAACACTCCTACGACTGCGCCAGGACTTGCAGCTGCCATATCAGTTACGATATTACCTGCTGAAAAAGTCACGAGATCACCTTCGAAGAATGCGGTTGGGGCAGTAGCGGCTATTCTGTAACCATTTGGGCCACTAAAGTTATTGGTTCTAATTAAACCACCCTTAGCGTGCTTCTTTGGTTTTAGGCCATATGCCATGTTTATACCTCCATAGTATAGTTAAACAAAGTCATGACCAATATTACTATCAGTCGTCAAACTTTGCAGTTTTATTTCCTCCGCCTCGTGTGACTGAGGAAGATCCGTCTTGGCTGATAGGTGCTGCAGCGCTGTTATTACTTTGCAATTCAGAGTTGACCGCTCTTTCTTGCATTCTGGTCTTGTTATCGTAGTATTCATTTCTTTGATCCGCGATCTCTTGATCGACTTTCATCAAAATTAAATCACCACTTCTAACTACACCCGCATGCTTTCCTGTGTCTAAAACATCCGATTGCCAGTTCCCGCCAAGTTCTTCGGGTGTTACTGGTTCGTATCCTTGACGAGCTCTTTCATGTACATTTCCTGACTGATCTTCATTCAGGAGTTCATGTCGAACCCATCTATAATGTACACCCTCTGGTGGAGTTGGAGTATCCAACTTACTAGGTGGTGCCCATGTTTTCTTGCGAGTACCCGAAGCTCGCGTTGTACGGGTTGTCTTAGTAGCCTGTGTCATTCATCTACTCCTTATCTCGCCTCATTTAGGCGCATTTTTTGTCGCGCATATTCTTGTAAAGATACTCCCATTTTATTGGCAGTCTCTACTTCTGATTTAGTCAATGTGACTTTTTGTTTGCCACTGGGGGAAGTGCGCGTTCCACCCGCTACTACTTGTACTTTTTTTGCTGAAGAGTTTTGTTTAAACTTTTCAGGAAACTCTGTACGAATACGAGCGTCTAACTCGTTATAGTATTCATCAGGATCAGCATCAGGATATATTCCTTCATCTATTAGTTCCTTATGAACTATCATCGCGGCTTGGGTCATAATCTTTTCGCTTTGATTATTACCTCCAAACCAGGAGTTTCTTTTCTGCCATTGCAGAGCTTTCCTATCGGGAGCTCTTTGTTGCTCTGGCTGTTTATCAGTCTCTTCATCAGAAACTTTTTGTTTAGTAGAAGCTGACTTCGCTCTTTCTTCATATTGCTTTACAACTAATGCTTCAGCTTTAATAGATGCTAACTTATCAGTAGCTTCTATCTCTTTATCAACATCACCATTCGTCTTAGCATCACGAAGAGTAGCTAGTACTTCTCGCTCTTGAGCCTTCAGTCTATCACCATACTGCGTTACTGCAGCAAGTTCAGATTCAGCTGATCGTCCGACTAACTCTTGGCGCTCTTTTTGAAATTTTACTTTTTCATCTTCGAGTGCCTGGAGCTTTTCTTCAAGCTCTTTACGTTGCTTGACAAGTCTTTTAATCCGCTTCTCAGCTCGTTTGCCATACATCTTTTTGTCATCAGATTCTTCCTCATCTTCAGTTGGAGTTTCCTCAGTAGTGTTTTCTACTAGTTCTTCTTCATCAACTTCAGTTTCGGGAGTTTCTTGTTCTGGAGCATCTAGCTCTTCAGAAGACGTTTCTGTTTGGCCTTCTTCATCGATTACAACTTCGAGTTCTTCCTCTAGGTTGATTTCTTCTTTTGGGTCTTCTATCATATTACCTCCGTCAGTTGCGAACTGCGTTTATACGCTGTGCCAATATAATACCACATATTGTGTTATATTTGCAAGTGTCTATCTGTGCTTTATTTTATCTGGCTTAGGTACAATTGCGACTACTTCGTCATCATTGATAATAGAATAGTCTTCATTATCACACTTAAACTTTAGTCCTACGTACTTTCCTGTTAATACAAAGTCTCCAGGTTTACACCACGTGGTGCTGGATCTGTTCATGTCTTTATAACATTCTGAACCCATGTCTATTACTTCAGATACTACGCAAGCGAATCTAATCATCTCTCTTGTTTGCTCTGAAAATATTACTCCACCAGTAGATTTCTCTGATGGTTCCCAAGGTTTTAGTAACATCCTATAACCCTGTGGTTTTGGTAGATCTTTACTCATCTGTGCCTCCTGCTATTTCTTTATATAGCTTATGATACTCTGTATGCAGACGATCTTTCATATCTGCCAGAGTCTGTCCTACGCCTACTAAATATTTATAGTTAGCGTAATCTTCTGCACTCCCATTTATTAATTGAGTATTATTGACTTCTATAGCCTCACTCAAAACTTTGTCCATTCGTTCCTTATATACTTTAGTCTGGTCTAACATTGATCCTCCTGTAAAAAGGGGGGCACCTTTAAATGCCCCTGTTGAATATATTATAACAAATTATTTCTTAGATGACAACCCTGATAATGGATTATTTAAAGCCTTATTAATCTTCAAGTCAAGACTTTCTTCTAGTAATTTCATTTCATTAAGAAGCTCTCTTGCGTCTTCTTTTTGTCTATCTTCCACGTCATTTACAATCTCAGTTATGTGTCGAATATCCCCAGCTTGTTGACGTAAATCTGCCTTCATATCTGAACGCATATCTCTGGCTACATCTGATATTATAGTTATCTCTTGTAGTATCATGTCTATCTCAGACTTTAGTACAGCCATACCCTCATCATATTGAGAGAGGTCTGGCTCAGTGTACAGAGTTATCTTCTCCTTCATCATTAAGTAATCCTGGTAAAAAGTGAAGCCAGTCCAAGCTGCACCACCAAGAGCACCTAGTAGAGTAAAGATAGCAAACATCTTTCCTCCAGTTATCTTCATCCCGCTATACTCAATACTGGGCATTTATTATGTCCTCCATTATTTGTCCTTGTTCTGTTATAAATAAACCGCTGTATGGATCATCTATTACTTTATTTAAATACTCATTAACATTTGTATCTTGTATTGTTGATTGAGTATCGAAAAATGTTTTAGTATTACCTAAGATTTGCATTACTATTAATGTTTTCATTTGATTTGATTCGTCATATCTTGCTTTGTCATCAATCTTTTTTACTATTTTTGTTGCAGCTTTTTCTTTAGAAGACGGTTGTTTTACTGGCTCTTCTGCTTCTTCAGAATTTTCTACTTCAGTTTCTTTCTGCTCAGAGGTATCGTTATTTTCTGGAGTAGGTTTTTCATTTGCTTTATTGTCAAGTTCGTTTGTTTCTTCTTCTGTCGGTTGCTCATCTACTGCCTCCTCTACCTGGGCTACTTCCATTTCTATTTCCAGTTCCATTTCAGCTTCTATTTCTACACTAACAACTTCTGGTTCTGGTAAATCTAATTCAAACTCTTGTATTTCTAACTCTACTGTTTCGTATGATATATCTTCTGGCTGAGACTCTATAGGAGCAAACTCTATATCTCCTGCTTCATCTACATTAATATCATTAAATTCAAATACTTCTTCTACAAAATCTAACTCAGTTGGATCAAATATATCTAAGTAATATATTTCTTCTAATGTAGTTATTTGTTGTGTAACAATTGTGTTTATTACATTATAAAATACATTTACTGTAACATCATCAAACAAAGGACCTATGGCTAGATTAATATCTCGCCCACCAATTTCAATAGTTACTTTATCTAATACGCCACTGAAATCGAAAGAGCCGTTATAAGATTGGTAGCCTGTTGATACTCCAGACTCAGACAAGATGTCAGTGCCTGAAAAGACTGAAGTAGTTCCATTAAATCCTGAAACGTGCATGTATATTCTATCTTGAGCATCTTGTTTGTCTACCTCTATTGTATATTTAACTTTTCCACCATTATCTATTTCTAAATCAGATATGTCAATTGTATTTATAAATGTTGTGCCCATCCCTGGTACACCCATAGTAGATGTTGAATTACCTCCGCCTGTTATCTGTGCACATTTATCTGCACCTAGACCATAGCAAGAATTACCAGTAGGCATATTTGCACCGCCTTGACCTCCCCAATCATAGTCCATATCCCCTTCTTTAGTTGTAGTGACATAATCATTATCGCCATCAAGAATATCTCCTGAATCTTCATTAGTGACTGTGGTAGTAGTGGTAGTTACAGTAGTTTTAGTTGTTGTAACAATTTCTGTGCCTTTGTCTTCTTCAGTAATGTCAACTTGTGTATCTTCTGTGATTGTAACGCCAGGAATACAAAGTCCTTCTATATCAGGAAGGCAATCTGCTTTAGAAGATAATGATACCAGTAGTAAGAATAAACAAAGTTTTAAATAATAAAGCATTGTCCGCATCACTAAACTCCTGTGTTTCTGGTTTATTTTCTTCAACGTAATTTATTTTATATTTACTTCCATCAGGAATACTCTCTGGGTTACTCTTCCAACCATCTTGAGCTTCTGTTCCTATAGCCCCATTATATGGACACGGAGTTCCTGCATCTGTCATAGCATCAAAGACTCGAGGGTCTTGACATAATACAGATACTGCAGCAACTTTCATTCCCATTGAGTACAATGATCTAGATAATTTTAAATTTTGGCATAGTTCATCATCTATTACATAACCTGTAGCAAAACCTAAAACATTATTTTGCACACTAGAGCCAACTCCAACTTTACAAATATCACTATTAGAATTAATCACAGATGGCGCATTTGCCGTAGGTGGTGTGGAGTTTGTAACTACAGTTGAGGACACCGTGTTGGTTTCAGCTTTTACATCTGTAGTAACAGCTACAAATGTGAACGCAAACAATATAAAAAATAATAGTCTAAGTTCTTTCATCACCACTTGCTTTTATCAGCCCAGTAAGCTGCAGACATTTTTCCTTTTGCTATATTCTTACCATGTCTTGCTTTAAATGATTTTCTTTTAGCTTTCATTCTTGCAGATTCACCAGCTTTAGGTTTGCCCGCAGTGCTAGCTCCTTGTTCACCGTATCTAATTGTTTTAACTTTGTCGCCTTCTTTAGCAACTACTACGTGAGATTTCTTTGGATGGTTAGGTGTTCTCTTTGGTTTATTAAACCCTGACACACCTGCTCTAGCTAGTCTAGGATCTTTTGGTGACATTACATATTTTCCCTTCTGATTGTTACCTTTGCTTTTTGTATTCCATCTTTCGCTAAGTCCATAGCGTCTTTAGCTTCTTTGCGTTGTCTTTCTAAATCTGTATTCTCATCATTGATCATAACTTTAGCTTCTTCTAATCCCATTTCATCTGAATGAATCTTAGCATCTAGTGCAAGTTTAGCTTTGCGTAATTCTAAATCAGCTTGTTGGATTTCAACTTGCTGTTCTGCTACACTTTTCTTTTCGCCTGCTAGTATTTTAGCTTTCTCTTCATCAAGCTTCATTATAGAATCAGAAGCATTAGCTGTAATTAAAGCAATTTGATTTTCCATTTCAGGAGGTAAAGGTTGTCCAGCCATAATAGCTTGTTGTAGTTGAGGATCTTGTACCATTTGTATAACTGAACTTCTGTACTTCATTGCCAAGTGATCTTGTATATGTGAAGCCAATGTTTGTGTCATTGGAGTATTTTCTTTATACGCTGGGTTATTCATTAGAGAAGCATGAGCTACTATGTGAGCATCATGATTTTGATCAGCTCTTGGTTGTAATGGTGCCCCCTTCATAGCCGCCATGTTTTCTGAAACAGGGTCAGCAGATATAGGTTGCTGTTTTTGTTTTAGATATCTTTGAGGTTCTTCAATACCCATTGCTGTAAACAATTCCATGCCTATTGCTTCCATGTTGTAAGCCGCAGGATTTTGTTGTGCTATTTGCATTACTGCATTTACTTTAGCAATACGGTGTGCTTCCGTTGGCATATTAGGATCTGACACAGGTATAACATCAATAGACTTTAAATTAAAGTCTTCTCTGAAAACTTGTTGTGCACCACCTGCGACCTCGTAAGGATACATATCAGGAAGATACTCATGATCTAGTCTCGCGAGTATTCGCAGGTCTTTGGATTGAGCGTTATGCAGACGCTTGTGCACTGCTGAAAATAACTTTGAAGATTGCTCTAACAAAGCCATGGTAGTTCCTACTGGTCCATAGTTAGAAGCGTTTTCTACTATGTTGTCAGAGGAGTCAGCAAACTCTTTTGCAGCATTAACTACATACTGCATTAAATTGTATAGGGTACCTGAAGGTTCTTTAAATGGTAAAGGCTGTAGAGACTTGCCTAAGTCACCCGCAGGACTATTTACTTCTCTCCACTCACCAGGAGCTATAGGCTCATCAGGCGCAAGCACTCGAAGTCCATGTGCTTTAAAACCACCAGGTAAATTTGCAAACGTACCAGCATCTATCAATTGTCTCATTGATGAAGTTGCTGTTTTTGTTAAACCTCCAATTAAGTGAATGTAACCATAACCATAAAAACCTAAACCAGGAATCATGTAATAGTGAGTAAAGTATAATTTCTTTTCCTTTTTAACATCGTCCTCATCCCAGTTTCTACGAATAGCTAGTACTACTCCGTCATCTGTCATGTGGACAATGTATGGTAATTTCAAACCGTTAGGATCTTCAAAACCAGGTAAGTCTAAGTTCACGTGCATCTCTAAGATTTCAACACGTTCTGTATCTCCGAAAGGTTTTGTTATTCCTAAAACTTCATTTGATGCATCTTCTGCATCACTTTCTGATATGCTGCTTTCATTAACTTCTACGTCTCTAAAAGTTCCAGCCATCTGAAATTTTTTAATTTCATTCATAGACATTGAGTATCTATGTGTAAATCTTTCTGCAGTCTCTAAGTCAGACGCAAAATAATCTATATAAAAATCTTGTGCTTTAATATATTCTGTTCTTGGACGTTGTAAAGAAATATCCCAATAAGTTTTTTTAAATGCTGAACCATATAAAGAAACATAAAATAATAATCTATCAAGCTCAGGTCCATACTCTGGCATTTGAATTTGTGTTTGGTAATTCATAAAATGCCTTACACGATTTGCTTGCTCCATCTTTTGTGGAGTCTGTGATCCTACAATACGTGTACGGATAGGTCCTTCTGTTGGGAATAATTCTTTATAAGCTTTCGCTTGAAACTTTACAACTGCCTGCGCTAGTACAGGGTGTGATGAAGATGCTGCTCCTGGGAAAGGTTCATCGCTATCTTCTGATTTAAAACCTAGAAGGTCTACTCCTTCTTCTGCAATTGAGTCATACTCACCTCTTGATTCTTTATCTCTTTCAAATGAATCTTGTAATTCAGATCCCATTAAGTTTAGATCTGACTCATCAATTATTTCAGCTAGGTTAGTATCATGAGCTGCTTCCATTGCATTCTCATCCATGTCATCAAACAAACCCATAGCCTCAGCTTCTTTCATGAGGGCTTGGTTTTCTAATGTTACTTCTGCGCCACCATCTTCGTTAACGGTAACTTCTTCTTCTGCTGGAGTTAGTTCATCAAAGAGAGTTAAATTCTCTCCCTCTGGGTTATTTATAATTTCTTCTATTGCCATGTATCAATCCTTTAATAAAAACGTCTGCGTTTTCTATTATATATACTTTCATCCCCCAAGTCAAGCCATGAATTATCACTGTGCTCTAAATAACCTCCATTTCTCACATACAAGACTGCTTGTGTAACGGAGTCTACAATATCATCATGGGGTCCTGATGGAAATTGCCTACATTCTTCTATTACTTCTTTACTCCAAACTTTACTAAGTGGAGCGTATATTCTAGAATTATGAAACAAAGAACTAACAGCGTAAGCTCTAGATACTTTGTCTCTATCTGGCTGGTATTCTTGAATAGGTAGTCCAGCTAATCTTAGATCTTGTATTAATGATTGACCTGAAGCTTTTTTCTCAATAACTATAGAGTCAGGGTTATGTTTTAAATATTTTTCTACAGCTTTTTCCCGCAGTGTTGGAAAATCCCAGCGACCTTTCTCCATTCCTAGCAAAACCATGTTCGCTAAACTAATATCATCTTTTTTAAATATACCCCATGTAGTCACAACAGAGTAATCTGCAGTATTTTTAGTAGAGAACGCTGTATCCCAAGACTGAATAATAAAATCACACTCTGGTGGGTCTTCACTAGACCAATCTTGCCAGTAATCTACTTGAATTATACCTCCAGATTCAGAAGATGGGCTCTGTAAATACAAAGCATCAAACTTAAAAGGCGGAGTATTGTTTTTTGTACGCACAATATCGTCTGTTGTCCAACAAAATCCTGCAGGTCTGTCAGGTGCAGGCCAAAATGATTCACCAATCTTAGGTGTTGGGTAGGATTTTTCTAAATATCCTTGATCTATCAAATCTTTGCGGGCAGTTCCTAATTGAGATGCAGATTCTGCAGTATTTAATGCAGGAATCCTAACTACATTCCACTTATCTGCTAGTGGAGAAGCTTCTTGTTGCTTTAACAAGTGCCCCGCCAAGTCATTTTCGTGCCATCTTGTCATAACTAGCACAACTTTTCCACCTGGCATCAATCTTGTACGCAAACCTGAAGCATACCAGTCATTCAACTGGTCTCTTCGCGTCTTAGAAAACGCATCTTGCTCTGATATAGGGTCATCAATGACAGCAAGGTGAGCACCAAAACCTGCAATACCAGATCCAGAACCAGCAGCTAAGAAACTTCCAGCTACTTTCCCTTCTGTTTCTAGTGCCCAGGAGTTTGCCGCTCTATTATCTTTACGAATTTTTACTTTAGGAAAGATAGTTGTGAATGCTGTGGTGTTTATAATGTCTCTAATAGTTCTACCGAACTTAGTTGCTAGATCGTCTGAGTGAGATACTGCTATCTCTTGCCAATAAGGATTACGACCTAGCGCCCAAGCAGGGAAATATGTTGATGTTATTAAAGACTTAGATGAACGCGGAGAAACAAAGACCATAAGTCTATCTGTTTCACCTTTTTCTAATCCCATGAGTTCATCACAAAGTAAACGGTGATGCGGACCCACATTGAATGATGGGTTCATTAACATTACAAAAGATAACAAGTCATCACGAGATTGTTTGACAGCTAGTCTTGTAGCTGCATCTCTGTCTGCTAAATTAATCTGACTTGATAAATCCAAGGCCACCCCACAAAATTAGTTGTGAATAAATATCAATGGGTTCTTTGCCTGTGTACGGTTCTAGGTTTGGTGTTAAAATCATTTTTTGTCTCCTGATACAACTTTAAGTTTGGGTGTCGCAATTCTTGTAAGACGTTCAATATCTCTTTCGATATCTTCATCAGAGTTACCTGATGCAAATGCATTCATAATGGTAGTCTCATTAACTGTCTTATCTGTCCACAGTGCTTTGTGTTTACCCAGTAGCTCTAAACTACGAATAGCCGCATTGAAGTCGCCCTCTTGTTCTGTTCTATCTGCGATTCTCACTAATCGTCTTAAGATATCATCTGCATCAATTGCTGCTCGTTTAAAGGATGTTTCTTTTAGCTGTTCAATTCTTTTACGTATGATATCATGTTTTAAAAACTTATACGCATTACGCTCTGCAGATAACTTACCGTAGCCCGCTCTTTTTGCCGCAGCTATAGCGTTTAGATCTTTAATAAATTCAGAGCAGAAAAGTTCCTGCTTGTCTGTCAACCCTCTTTCGTTCTTTGCCATGAAAAAATTATAACATATTAACCCTTGAATTAGCAAGGGCTAGCATGGTACCATTTACATAACTCGTTTCACACGAGTCTCCTGTAATAGAGGGGGCTTTAAAACATCGCCCTCACTCGATGTGCCCCCTCGCCAAAGGTAAACCGCATGGGTCATCACAGAGTAATATCCAAAGAAAAAATAAAAAAGAGAATTTTGCGGCTGCTTTTGGTATTGTCGCATGGGCTTAGTCCTAATCAATTTGCTTCCTTGTTGGCTGACTTTATTTCAGAAGGGGGCACGCGAAAATCAGACAGGGTAGATCTCAGCCTCAAAGAATATATAGACAAGTATAAGCACACTCCCTGAAACCGTGGGAACGTGGGAAGGTCCTTTAAAAAAAGTCTAAAATTTTGCTAAAATTTTTTCTGCTGCATATGTGCATGTGCATGTCTTTAGTTTTTTGGGGGTGGGGGGTAGTTTAAAAGAGGGTAGGGTGTGGAATATGTCTAGTTCTAACGCCAAAAGTCAACGCCTCACGCCTACAGGATCACGATATACCCCCGTAAATACTGGAAAACCCCTGCGTCAAAACGCGCATGTACTTCTTTTTGACTTTGTGCCATAATGGAAACATCAACAAAGGAGACGAAAAAAATGGAAAAGAAAAAATTTAGACTAACCGATAGAACAAGAACTGGAATGATGCGACAAATTGACGCACACAGCCGAAGAACTAAAGTGTCGCACCTCTACAAAATAGCCAAGGTGGGTAAACTGTGGATAACTCACCCAACCAGGGCGACAATATAGCACAGGGTATGCGATAAGGGGCAACTGCCCCTTATCAGATAGTCTGCGACAATATGCCGATTGACTACTAATCGATTGGTGATACAATCAAGACTAGAAATATTGATGCGTGAAAATCGTATCCCACCCCATGCCTAAAAAAAGGTGCGACCTTATGCCACATGAGCGAATTGTCGCAGTAATTCAGTCATTTTATATATACAATATGACAACTACTACGTTTACATTTGTTTACATTTCTTAAGTACTATTTAAAAATTAGATGTGAGATACTGATAGCAGAATTAAGAGATAACCAATAAATAACAACTTAGTTATTAACTAATAATCTTTTATTATTATCAAAATTCTTAAATAACTACTGCGACAGAATGCACATATACTTTAAAAATTATTCTGTCATACTGAAAGAACAATAAAACAAAGGGGTAAAAAATGGCAAACAGAACTGTATATATGGACTTGAACGGCAAACTAAAAAGAGGATTTGAGAATGGACAAAAATGGCAATTCAGATCAGCAAACCAAGAAATGAGATACGCCCTAATAAATGGGGTGTCTTATAGAAAAGCGAAAGCACACAAAGATTACGAATATTGGAACAAGTTAGCTAGTGCCTAACATGTGACAATGTGTCAAATTGAATTGATCTGCCAATTTGATACACTACTAACAGATTAAAAAAGTGAGGTACTAAAGATGTTATTTGATAAGCTGAATATTAAAAAGCTGAGTAGGAAAGAATTAGTGATACTGCTCCAATCTATGAACTTTTATATAGAGCAAGTTCACGGATATAATACACCAAGCCCTCTTGATGTTATCCTTGATAAAATTGAGGAACGCATACAAGAATACGATAATAAAACAATTAATTAGATATAAAGCTAAATCCTAGTTTCCTCCTTTTCAAATAGGATTTGGCTCTATACCTAAAGTATAGAAGAAAGAGAATAAAAATGAGTAAAATAGTTAATGTATTATATGGTAGTTTTATTGACTATCCTAGAGTATTCGGAAATGTAAAAGCTACTTACGAAAGCGTATCAAAATATCTAAATACAGAAACCCCTTATTTAGACAGGAATGGAGTGCCTTACCCTGCAACCTATTCACGATTTAATGCTATGTATAAGAAGCAAGGATTTATAACAGTATATACTGATGCTAGTTTAAATCATCAAGAATGTTTACAGGTACAAGCTACAACTATGAACGAGGGAGCGTAATGCTCTTTAATGAAATGAGGTATTATTCATGACAGAAACAAAACAAACACTATTAAGAACTCTACGAAATACTACTTGTCTGAGGTTAGATAAATCATACTATGATGTATTAAAGTTTATGCGTTATTCAAATATAAACAATACATCTTCAAATGATATATCGGAATTTTTTGATCAAGATGATGTAATAGAGTGCTTCAATATTATGGATACAGTAATTAAAGAAACAAAACAACTGTATATAAGTCTGATACCATTAGACAGATCTGATGATGAATACGTAATAGAACAAGGTAAAAGAAGCAGAAGAATGGTACCTTTTAAATACAAGCTTATTACTGCAAACTGCATAGACTACAACCTAAGACAATGCGAAGATTGTGATAGCTATGTACACGAAGATGACGCAACCTTTATTGAAGGGGCTAATCTTGAGAGATTTGTTTGTAATGATTGTCTTTCTTCATCATACCGATATCATGAAGATGATGGTATGTATTACCACGAAGATGACTATCCTTATGATGATGAGGAAGAATACTATGACGAAGAAGATGATGAAGAAGGATATGGTAGATACGCATATGATTACAATGTGCTTGATACTTTACCTGACAAGGTAAGTCTACCAAGTGATACAAATGACGAAATGCTACTAGGATATGAGGGTGAATGGGAAATTCGTAATGATACCTGTCTTAGAAGTGTAGTATCAGATATACATAGTACAATGCAAGACTTCGCTTTGGTTAAATATGACGGATCGCTTCGTAATGGTGGTGAGATTGTGACTGCTCCCTCTACCTTAAAAGCACAGAAATACTATTGGTCAAAATTCTGTGAGAGTAAGAAAGACTTTACAGGGCGTATCAAGTCATGGCATACTGAAACGTGTGGCACACATATCCACGTAGGTAGAAAGTTTGTGACACCTTTGGATATTGGTAAACTATTAGTGTTCATCAATAGTGAACACAATATTAATTTCATTCACAAGATTGCTGGTAGATCATCTAGCCAATGGGCAAGACGATCTGATAAACATATCAAGAATGGATTGCAAAGAAGCGACAAGTACGAAGCACTAAATCTAGGCAAGGCTAATACCATTGAGTTCCGAATATTCAGAGGCAACCTCAAGAAGTTTGGTATATTTAGAAACCTAGAATTTGTACACGCTTTGGTAAGATTTGCAAAACAATCAGCTTACGATATAGATACTGCGTCTGTGTCTAATCTGACATACGAAAACTTTGTAGACTGGGTAGGATTACAAAGCAACAGAGCAATATATCCCTACCTATATAAGTGGCTTGTTAAAAACGATTACGTTAAAAGCAAAGCTAGAATAAATACTATTAACGAAAGTGAGGTAAACGAATGTGCTTAATAGTTAAAACAAATGACTCATCCGAAGTCAAAGAAAACCTAATCAAATCAGCTTATCAGAATAACTCTGACGGATTTGGTATCATGTTTCTACGTAAGGGTAGAATACAAACAAGAAAGATTGTACCTAAAACTGCTGACGATATCGTCAAGCTATTTGATGAGTACAAAGACATGAAGATTCCAATGGGATTACATTGGAGATTCACAACTGCTGGTAGTAGCAACAAAGGAAACTGTCACCCATTTAGTGTACTAAATGCTGAAGAACATGGACGTGACGTTTACATGATGCATAACGGACCGAAACTACCTACGCCTATGATAGACAAAAACAAGTCTGATACTCACCAATACGTCAAGTATGTACTACGACCAATGTTGGCTAACAATCCCGACTTGTTATACAATACCGATTGGCAAGATATGATTGCTGAAAGTATTGGGAGTGATAAGCTACTGTTCTTAGATAGTAAGACAAAGCAATTCACAATCATCAACGAAGATGAAGGTGAAACACTAGACAATGATATGTGGCTATCCAATACGTACTCTCTATCAAGAGGTATGGGTATGGATTACGATCCTATAACAGATACATTGGGAAGCAATAAACCTAAGCTAACATACACCACCTATGGTACTAATCACAGATACAAAAATGATTACTATGATAATTGGGATTTAGGTCACTCATTCGTAGACAACTATGACTACGACAAAGAAGAACACGTACCCCTAAGTAAGAAATGGGATATGTGTAGAGATGGTGAACTGTATAACCTATGTGATATCTATGGTGCTACAAGTGATGAAATAAATCAGATTGTACAACTGAATCCTTCAGGTACGGCAGAACTACTGCATGACTTATGCTACGCTGATGAAGAAGAGATGTATGATTCTGTACATGAACTCACTCAGCTCAAATACAAATCAACAAAGAAAGGTAAGAAATAATGACTAAATCTGTATACCATATGGCGAACTTTGATAATGATACATTGTTTGGTATATCATTATACACAGGCGATAACTTCCTTGAAGTATCACGCAAAGGAAGTAAGTCTAAAGTTCTAATGAATGTACAACAAGCTAGACATCTACCTAGTCACATAATTGCTAATGATAATATCAATCTACGTACAGCTTTGTATCATGAATACGAAAACGAATCGCTGTATATGAAAGATATAAGTTGGAGCATCGCCAAAATTCTACCTGCTATATACCCTGCATTACATAGGTATAAGGTTATAGAACAAGACGAAAGTTCTGTTGATAAGCTGAAGCAAAATCTAACTGAACGATTAAAGCTTTTGAATCAAGGCGACTGTGTTAGCAGAAGAAATGCTTCTGAGTATATACTAATAGCTAAAGGCAAACGAGTATCTCATTATGAATATGATTCAACTGAAATGGAAGATAGAACCTCTGCAAGACTTAGAAGATTCATGAAGCGTTCTAACGTATGGCAATCATATCCTAATCTATATCCTAAGCTGCGAGATAAACTACCATTCTTCAGTAGTAGTGGACAAAGACTCAACCCCTTTGATGTAGCATTTAGATCATACAATATGCCAACAGGTATACCAAAATCAATGAAGTTATTTAGTTCTTCTTTAGGTAGAAATAAATTCAATATTATATTTAAAGACCACGAAAAACATATAGCTAATGGTGAATACCCTAATGAATGGGATAACTCTATGTATTCAATCCCATTAACTTAAAAGATTAGCATGGCTAATACCTCACGAGTGAGGGGGCACCGCAAAATGAATTGCAACACCCCCTTACTCACAATATAACACCGACAGATCACCGACAAACCCCGAATAACACCCATTCCTGGTATGTCATACCTTAACCCTTTATATATATCTATATATAATAAAAAAATAATATAATTAAAATCGTATATTAGAGGGGTGGGGGTGGGGTACTCAGTTATGGTGTAATACGAGGACATTCGGTGTTCTCTCGGTATTATACTGATGCGACAAAAAAGTCATTGAATTATTTACAGAAAGGATTATAATATGAACATGATAATAAACAATCTAAAGACTGAACTTATTAGATTGAACTCAGAACTATCTGATTCTCTTGATAGGTACAAAGAACGAGATGAACTGACTGATGATGAACTAATAGCACAAGGTTGGTTCGAGGCAACGGAATACTTCAACAAGAAGTTAGAACAATTAACACAGGAAAGTGAGGAAGAGTAATGCAAACGTATAAAGTAATGATGCTGTGTGACAAACAAGAATTTTATTTTGTCAAAGCTAACAGCATGGAAGAAGCAGAAGAAAAAGCACACAATGGAGAAGGTTATAGTAAAGACCATGACATAACTGAGTTTAGTGGGTACACCGAAACAACAGTAGAAAGCGAGGAAGCAAATGGGCAAAGTTAAAGCATGGCTTATGGAACTAGAAGAACAAGACGATAACAACCTAAGTGAATATGAAAAGAAACTTGTAGCTGAACTAAAGAAAGACAGAGAAATGTTTGGAGATAAGGAAGCCGAAATAAAAGAAAGCGAGGACACATAACATGTATACAGATGGGAACGTAATTGAAATAGTAATGATAGCTTCAACTATCGTGCTTGTAATGGCAGGTGTACTATGGGATTAGATATATTATTATTTTTAATGCTGGTAATCATGGGTGCTTTAGGATATGGTGGAGCATATCTTTATATGCATAAACAAATTATACAAAGAGAAGTAGAGATACAAATACTTCATATGTATATTGAGAAAGAGGTACACAATGAACGCAAAAGAAAACTCAGAGTTTAACGAACTAGAAAAACGTAATGCCAATGGCAACATGTCAATCGATAAAGCACTAAGGCTTTTTGAATTACGCGAAAAAGTAAAGAAGGAAAGAGGTAGAAATGACGCAAAGAAAAAGCAAGATAGTTAAAACAAAAGACAGAGATAACATTGCATTTGCTAAAGGATTGTATAACTTTATGGACAATCATATATCTAGCAAACATTCCAAAGAGTTTATTGTGGAGCGGTTAGCTAAATGTTATGATGCGTTCCCTCAACAACGGTTAGAGGATCACAAAATATACATGCAATGGTTGGGGGTACACAATGAAGGCTGAAGATTTAGTATGGGATATAGCCTATTGGAATCCTAACGACACTGTGACGGATGAAGAACTGCAAAGATTCCTTGATAGTGGCGTAGGTACAGCAGAATATAATCCTAAGTATTATAATGTCCGACAATTTGTCGAAGCATTTAACAGACAAGAGATCAGTGACATGGGTTGGTTATACCACACACCCCGACACAATGACAGTAAGAAAGGACAGAGCTAGATGATAAAGAACTTAATATATAGACTATTAAATATCAAAAAACCTAAACCATTAACTAAAATGAAATGGGTCTGGTATAATATACACATAAGAGACGATGAAGATAATAAATTTGTTGACATTCGTTCTAAAATGTGATAAGAATATATTATGAAACTACCTAAGTACATAAGAGTTGGTGCATTTAAAGTTGAGTTAGTTTGTATACCTCATAAATTAATGTACGAAGTTGGTGAGGCTCAAGGTACGTTTGTAATTAAACCTCCCTATCAAATCTTTCTAGACAAAGAGATGATTGAACTAGGGGGTGCTGACGCAATCAATGTAGTACTACATGAACTACTGCATGTAGGTTATTATCAATATCATTTGAAAGAAAAAGAAGAAGAAACGATTGTTAATTCATATGGTAATTTTATAACCGAAGTGCTATGCCATAGTGGACTAGGTGATTGGATTAAGTTTGAAATGGAAAGGGAAGGAAAAGAAAGTGGAAGAATACCTGTTCGTGTACGGAACGCTAAAAAGAAACGAAAGACTACACGATCTTCTTAAGACACAAGAGTTTATAGATACTGCAATAACTGTAGACTCAAACTTTAACATGGGAGATTTAAGTAATGCTTATCCTATAGTGTACAGAGGTAAAGATAATGCTGATGTATTTAAGTATAAGATAAGAGGCGAGGTTTTTAAAATAACTAACGAAGCTATCTATCATTACATAGATAGAATGGAGAGAGGGGCATCATACAAAATGGTAGAGAACTTAGTTCGCCTAAGTAATAAAACCCAAATGATTGTTAAGATGTATGTCATGGAAGATATACCTTACGCACCTAGCTTCTTGACTAGAGAAAACATAAAGATAAAAAGAAATGTAATGGAATGGAGTAATCCTTGACAGACTTTGAAGAATTTTGCATTTCATTTACTAAACTGTTAATAGTAATGACTTGGTTTGGCATACCTTCGCTACTATTATTTAGTGCTGTTTATCATTTAATAACATAAGAAAGGACTACATTATGACAAAGAAAAGACTATACGAAACAGGTGATGAGCACCTACTAGACGAGACACTCGAATTGTTTGATGACAGAATGGACGTTAACGAATTTATGGATGATCCTAGATTTGATTCAAACGATTACGAATATTTACAGGAGGTACATGGAGATGGGGTTCAATCCAAAGACTTACAATTTATTCCAACAGATAGATATTTCAAACGCTTTGGAAAAGGCAAGTAAATATATTGATTCAGTTGATAAAGAAGACGTTAAGCTAACGATACCAAGCGACAATCCTTTCGCTTTAAAGATGAGGATGCACCGATATATAAAAGCATATCGTGAACAGATGGCTGGTAAAGATGATGTTGATCATAACAAGTATGATATGCTGTCCATAGATACAACCAAAGAGGGTGTAGAAATTTCTAATGTCCTTGATAGAATTGAAGACTTGGTTATCAAGGATTCAGATACAGGAGAAGAGATATGATGGAAGAAGATAAGTACAGATTAGAATTTGAAAAAGCGGTGGAAGAATTAAAACCTGCGATTCTAAAAGCAAGTGAACAATACTCAACAGATGTGTTAGTGTCTGCCATGATGGAGGTAGGTATGAGATTATCTTTCCTTAAGTATGGAGCGATGGGTATGATTAGTTTACTAGCTGACATTCTACATACAACATCTACGTCTGGTCAAATGATAGACGAGATGCAAAGAGAAGCTAACAAATCAGAGAGCGAAGTTGTAAATGCTTTCAAACATTATGGTGAGGAGACTAAACACTAATGGCTAAAGAAAAAGAAGAAGATACTCTAGAGATTCCTACAGAATTACTAGAGACAGATCCCTTAGAATTAGCAGAGAATGAAGAGGGAATTAAAACTATTGTGGCTTACTTAAAAGCTACAAGAGAGAATGTGAGACAGGCAGAAGCTAGTGGCAAGAGAATAAGTAAGGGTACTGCCACAAAGACAGCGCCTAAAAAGTTCGACAAGAATCCTTTGGACTTGTTGTTATCTGAGACATGAAAACTGTAGTATTTTTAATAGGGTATTTATGTTTAGGTCCTGTTGATGATACGAAATGTATCAACATGGCATCACAATTCCTATATCCTGATGTTAATAATTGTGAGATAGCACGCGCAAGTATATCAAAAGAACTGAATGATATAGAAGGTTTGATGTTGAAATGTGTTCCATCAGATTTGATTGAGAACTATGTGGAGTATAGACCAAACGTAATACTTCCATCAATGGAATAAGGAAACATCATGAAGAAATACATACATGTAAATCAACACAAGATTCGCAGTAATAAAAAGAATAATGAAAATGAACCTGTAATTACTGTGAAGGAAGGTAGAAAAAATACTTACTGCCATGAAGTTACAATCAAAGGACCTTCAAAGGTTTGGTATGGTGGTAATGATAAGAGCATTCTATCTTGTGGTGCGCGTGTTGTAATAGAAACAGAAGCTGATATAGAAATGAGGAGATAATAATGAGTGAGTTACCAGAGAGACTACGTAAATTTGTGTGGAATGAAAGAGGTGCCCCCATCCAAAAAGTTTGGGATACATCTAGCTTAAGTTCTTTTTTAGCATGTCCTAGATATTATGATTGGTCTGTGTTAAATGGTTGGAAACATGCTAGCTATGGTACTGCCACAGGATTTGGCTCAGCCGTACACGAAGGCTTTGAGCAGATGGAGATTGCAAAGTTCGAAGGCAAATCCAAAGACGAAGCACTACAACGTGCTATTAAATTTGTTCTCGAAAATTTTGGCGAGGATCTAAAAAACTCTGACGATAAGGCACGAGGATTAGAGTCCGCCTTACGTGCAGTAGTATGGAGAGCCGAAGAATACTGGGATGATAATCTTAAGTTAGCTACTATGCCTGACGGAACGCCTGCCCTTGAGCAGAGATTTGAAGTACCTATTGGCGAGAGAGGTCACAGATTTAGTGGACGAATTGATAAAATAGTTACGATAGATGATAGACTATATATTGTAGATTTTAAAACTACAAAGACTGCGTTGTCTGATTATTATTTCAAAGGCTTCATGCCAAACAATCAGATCTTCGCATACATATGGGCATGTCGTGAGGTACTTAAGTTGCCTGTTGATGGTGCTATCATTGACGGAGTGCAAACAGGTGTGAACTTCACAAGGTTTGCTAGACAAGTATTCAATGTACAAAAAGAATTACTTGATGAGTGGTACGAAGATACGATTCATCATCTTGATATATCAGATGTATATGCTAACTCTGGCTACTACCCCGCAGACTTTACCGCTTGTAATAATTATGGTGGTTGCAAATTTAGAGAGACATGTTCACATTCAGGTAATCAAAGAGAGATGTTCTTTAAAGAAGATTTCAGACAAGAACTTCACGCAGACTTAGAAGAAACTAAACCAACAGTACTTGAAGTACTTGATGGCGGAAAAGATTCTTAGTTTTTTCTTGACAATAATCTAAAATAATATATACTTACAACTTAAATAGGAGACCTTAATGGCAAATATTAGTAAACATAAATCAACAAGTGTTACCAAGCTACTACTCGTAGGAGATAGTGGTAGTGGTAAGACATCTGCTCTAGCGAGTTTAGCTAACGCAGGTAAAAAACTACGTATCTTAGATTATGATGACGGCTTAGATATTCTACCTGAATACTTAACACCTGAAGCAGTATCTAGGGTATCATATGTTACATTAAGAGATTCACTAGGACAAGCTACTGCGTTTAGAAGAGGGGCACAATTATTGTCAACTTGGAAAGACGGGGAAGAGAACTTAGGTTCTGTGAAAGAATGGGGAGACGATACTGTTTTAGTTATTGATTCCCTCACGTTGATGGGCGAAGCGGCACTAAGGGGTGCTCTTGTCTTCAACAATAAGAAACCTACCGAGCAACCAACTCAACCTGAGTGGGGAACTGCCGCTAGAGATGTACAAAATATTCTTCAATATATTACAGGAGACGAGGTGAAATGTAACGTGGTAGTTACTTCACATATTCAGTACATGGAAGGTGAGTTAGGAATTGCGAAAGCATATCCTACTTCAGTAGGCTCAAAGCTATCTACTAAGATAGGTAGATACTTTAACTGCGTATGTCGTATTGATAGTAAGACAACAAGCAAAGGCAATGAACGTTCTCTGAGAACAGTGTCTGATAACAAGATGGATCTCAAAGTAACTGCGCCTAGCTTGATTGAATCTAACATGGAACTAGACTTGAACAAGTTGTTTACTTCCATACAATCAAATGCGAAAAGTAAACTTGAAACAAGCAAACCGAAAGGAGACAAATAATGTCAAACATTGCTGACTTTCTAAACATGACACCACAGGAGACACCTGAATCAGTTGTATTACCTGAGGGGAGTTATGACTTCACTATCACTAGCTATAGAGCGGATGTGGTAGGGGAGAACCAGACACCACTTGTAAAAGTGAATGTCAAAGCTACAGGTATTTTAGAATCGGATCTTAAGGATTCTGATCTGCCTAATGCAGAGCCGACACGTATGGAGTTTTGGGCAACTCCGAATGCACTGAAGGTTAAGAATCCTGCAACAGGTCTTAAGTCTTTCCTTACATCAGGGATTGAATTAGGTCATGTAGATGACTTACCTTATAGTGAATTGCTAGAAATGGCAATAGGCAAATCCTTCAAAGGAGTTGTCAAACATGAGATGGTTGGTAAGAATAAAGATATCTTACAAGCCTCAGTAAAAAGAATACTGAGTAACTAATCATGACACAGCACGCAGTTCTTAAACCAGTTCCATCTCAGAAACCAAAGAACGATCTGCAATGTAATGTTGCTTTTGTCTTTGACTTTCCTACTAACGATGAGGCTAGACTTGGCAAAATTATGACAGGTTCTGCTGGTAGAATGTTCAATCAGCTAGTCGAGATATTAGACATAGGTGTGGAGAACTGCTTGCTGACATACGCAATCTCTACTAAGCCTGCTCAAGAAAACCCAGCATACTTCTTTCATAATCGTGCACAGTACAAAGCATTATGTAAGACAACAGACTGGCGTAGTAAATATTCTTCGAGTGGGTTTGGGTATCTGAAGGAAGAAAAAGAATCAGACTTAGAGAGATTAGCAAACGAGCTTAATGCTGTGAAACCTAATATCATTATTGCTATGGGTAGCTTGGCATTATGGGCGCTGACAGGACTAGACAAAGTTGGAACTTACAGGGGAACAATCTTAAATTCTAAAACTTTAAGTGAGGAAACAAAAGTTCTTGCCACGTATAGTCCTAGTGCCATAGTTAGAAACTACGATTTCAGACCAATAGTACTTGCCGATATAAAGAAAGCATTACTAGAATCCGAAACGAAAGAAACTAAAATAGTAGAAAGAGAGTTATGGATTGAACCAACTATTAAAGATCTTCAAGACTTTGAAGAAAGATATATACGAGAGGGCAATGAAGATGTACCTCTTAGTTTCGACATCGAGACCGCATCAGGTGACATTACTTGCATTGGGTTTGCTCCTAGTGATAGTGTTGCTCTCGTAGTTCCATTTCACGATGGAAGAAAAGACCTAAAGAACTATTGGACTTCTTATGACGAAGAGGTGCAGGCATGGCAATGGATAAAGAAAATACTAGAGAACGATAAGATAACTAAGGTAGCACAGAATCAAACGTATGATGTGTCTTGGTTACGATATAAAAAGAATATACTAGTATCAGGTGTAGTGCATGATACAATGCACGCACAGCATTCGCTACAGCCAGAACAACAAAAAGGATTGGGCTACTTAGGTTCGATCTATACTAATGAGGGTGCTTGGAAAACTATGGCTAAGTTTTCAAAGAGCACCAGGAAAGAATGATTATAATAAATGAAACGAGCTCCGTACTTTTCGGAGTTACCAATACCAAATGATTTAGTAACTATTGAAAAGGAAGTACGGCTGTGGAGGGCTGTCATAGACCAAGCGTTAATAGATTTTATGACTGTGAATAATGCAAGAGAATTTCAAGCAAACAAAGAGAAAGCAAAGATTTGGTTGCGCGGAAAATCAGAGGACTTTAGTGTTGTGTGTGAGTATGCAGAACTAAATCCTAAAGAAGTGAGAGATGAAATATTTAATATAGTAGGGGGAGAGAATGAGTTATACAAACAATAAAACAACATCAGCATATGCTACGCAAGTAGGTGGGTATCATTATAAAGAGTTTGAAATACAACCATCAGTATTTGTTAATGAAAATAAAATGCTGTTCGCTGAAGGTAATGCTATCAAGTATATTTGTAGGCATGCAAGGAAGGGAGGCAAAGAAGACTTACTCAAAGCTAAACATTATATTGATATGATTATAGAAAGAGATTACGATTTAGACGAAGACTAATATGGGAGAAAAAAGCAATGGCAAAAATAATCAAGAATGTAGACATTCAAAATATAGAACTTGATTCCGAACAAACTCTTTGGACATACTGTGCACTAGACTGTGCTGTTACTCTAGAGATTTGGCAAAAGATTAAAAAAGAATTAGACGAAGAGACTACTAAAACTTATCAGTTTGAACTAGACAGTTTAAAACCTGCGATGGAAATGATGCAACGTGGTTTGCTAGTGGACAATGACAAGGTTAGAAATATGCGTGCCCCTCTTAAAGATAAGAGATTAAAGTTAGAGCGCATGCTTAATTTATTTTCTAATGCTGTAGTAGATAGAGATCTAAATCACGCATCACCAAAACAATTACAAGACTTATTTTACAAGGCACTAACCTTACCTCCAGTTATTTCTTACAAGAAGGGTAAGCAAAAAGTTTCTACAGATAGAGAAGCACTAGAACATTTACGTAAAGAATATCCTAGAGCAAGACCATTCTGTAATACTATCATGGCACTACGTGACATTGATAAACAGCTCAACGTATTAGATACTACTAAAGATAAAGATAATCGTATACGTTGTTCATATAACGTGGCAGGAACTGAGACAGGAAGATGGTCATCATCGGAATCGCCTTGGGGTACTGGTACTAATCTACAAAACATCACGAAAGACTTACGTTCAATTTTCGTACCTGATCCAGGTATGACTATGTTTTATGCAGACCTTGAACAAGCAGAGTCACGCGTGGTTGCATATATTACTGGCGATGAAGGGTACATCAATGCATGTGAGAGTGGTGACCTTCATACTACAGTTGTTAAAATGGTATGGCCTAACATGGGTTGGAGTGGAGACGCGAAACAAGAGCGCGCCTTAGCTGACAAACCTTTTTACCTACATTTTAGTTATAGGGATATATGTAAGAGAGCGGGGCATGGTACTAACTATGGTCTTTCAGCTACCTCACTAGGTAGACACTTGCAGATTAAGATATCACATGCCACGAGATTCCAACTGTTATATTATGGCGGAGTTATACCTGTCGATTCTGTAGCACGTTGGCACAAGCAAGATCCCAATGGAGGCTTTGATGAACTAGCCTCCTATGGGGTTGAGTTTGGGGATAAAGTAAAGTACTTGCGTATTCAAGGAGCATTTCCTGGTATACAAGAGTGGCACTCAGATGTGCTTAAACAGTTAGAAAAAGAGGGGGCACTAGTGACACCACTAGGTAGGCGCAGACAATTTTGGGGAAGACTCAGTGATGCTTCTACTTTGCGTGAGGCTATTGCCTATGTACCTCAGTCTACCATAGGAGACCTATTGAACATGGGTCTTTATCGTGTGTGGGATGAACTCGAAGGTAGAGGGGTACAAGTTCTTGGGCAAGTTCATGACGCTATTCTAGGACAAGTACCAACGGATAGGGTTGATGAACTTATGCCTGAGATTATTAATTGTATGACTAACCCTATCAAGGTTGGTGATAGAGAACTTATTATTCCATCAGTTGCCGAGGTTGGTAACACGTGGAAAGACTTAACAGTATGGGAGAAACATGTCTAGAATATATAAAGATTACATAGATGCTTGTGTTGAAGCGAGTGCTGATAGTCCTATTCCTAAAATATTTAGGAGATGGTCCGCGCTTTCTTCAGTAGCTGGTGCTATCGGGAGACGCGTCTGGTTTCCAATGGCGAACTACGATATACGATCTAATATATTCGTTGTCATGATTGCTGGACCTGGGCGTAACAAATCAGTTAGTCTTGTTCTACCATATAGTAAGATATTTAGTAAGTTAACTACACCACCTGGATCTCAACCAGATCATGAGCAATTTAATTCTGGACTAGATCAGTATGGTATGAGAGAGTATCCTTTGTATTGTATACAAGATAGGATTACTCCTGAGAAACTTGCAGTAGATATGTGTAAGTCTTCTCGTTGGGATATGAGATTGTCAACACCAAGTGATGAGTTCCATGATGGCTCTCTTACTTTAGTTACATCTGAGTTAGGTACATTCTTATCTAGACACGAGAGATATTTACAGATGTTTCTAACAGACATGTGGGATAGTAAAGAAGAGTACTCACATAAAACAAAAACATCAGGAGAATATATTATTAAAGGTCCTTGTTTAAATTGGATAGCTTGTGCTACCCCTGAACAATTTGTAGACAACCTGCCTGAAGACGCAAGGTCTCAAGGTTTGCTATCTAGAATCATACCTGTGTTTTATGATGGTCCAAAAATTCCTCAATCTCTTTTACAAAAAAGAATTGATGACCAAACTATATTGAACTTGAGAGAAGACTTATCTCAAATATCTAAGATGTATGGTCCTGCCCACTTTGACCCTAAAGCTTTTGATAAAATCAATTTAGATATAGAAGCAGGCTTACCGCCTGAGCCTACCGACCCTAACTTATCTGAGTATTCTCAGCGTAGAGTATCTCACTTCATTAAGATAGCTTTGTCGATATCAGCTTCCAATAGTAGCAGTAGAATTATTACTTGGGATCATTGGCAACGTACTAAAGAACTAATGTTTGAAGTAGAAGAACATATGCCTAAAGCATTAGCGGGATTTGGTATGGGTAGAACAGGTAAGATCGCTCAAGATATGGGCACATGGTTTAAGAATACCATGGAAAATAACGGAAATAAATACGTACATCTCAAGAAATTTAAGAGGGAGTTGCTACGTAAAATACCTAACCCTGGCGAATTGGAGCAAACAGTCAAGGCTATGGAGGACTCTGGCTACATCGAAGTAAAAGATGGAGTTGTTTTCCCTAAAGCACTTGAACATGTTTAAGGTAATATGATACAATGCAAAGTTCGACCCTCTACAAACAACACAATCTTAAAGGAGAAACAATGAAGATAAATATAGACTATTCACGTGATAACCTCTTGACAACAGCAGGTAAAATGATACTAAAAGACAGGTACATGTTACCTACAGAGGCAAGTCCACAGGATGCTTTCGCTAGAGCATCGATGGCTTTTGCCGACAATGAAGAACACGCTCAAAGGTTATACGATTACTCGAGTAAGCTATGGTTTATGTTTGCTACCCCTATACTTTCTAATGGTGGAACTACAAGGGGTTTACCTATATCTTGTTTCTTAAATTATGTAGATGATTCTAGAGAAGGCTTAGCTGATCACTATACTGAAAACATTTGGTTATCTAGTATGGGTGGTGGTATTGGAGGTTACTGGGGAAGTGTCCGTTCGCAAGGCATGGCAACCAGTATCGGTAATAAAACTACAGGAGTAATACCTTTCATGCACGTTGTTGATTCTCAGATGACTGCGTTTCACCAAGGTGCAACAAGACGTGGTAGCTATGCGGCTTACATGGATATATCTCACCCTGAGATTGTTGAGTTTATTGAAATGCGTAAACCAACTGGTGGTGACATACATAGAAAGAACTTAAACTTACATCATGGTGTGAATATATCTGACGCTTTCATGGAAGCAGTAGGTGATGGTAAGCCTTGGGATTTAATTGATCCTCATACTCAGCAAATTATAAAGACTGTAGACGCTAGAACTTTATGGATTAAACTTCTTGAAACAAGAATAGCTACAGGAGAACCTTATATTTCTTTTGTTGATACAGTTAACAATGCTTTACCTCAGTCTCAAAAAGACTTAGGTCTAAAGTTTAATCACTCTAATTTATGTTCAGAGATTACACTACCTACTTCAATGGATAGAACTGCAGTATGTTGTTTATCTTCTACTAACTTAGAGTACTATGATGAATGGAAAAATGAGCCGTTATTCATTGAAGATTTAATTCGCATGCTTGATAATGTGTTAGAATCTTTTATCAATAATGCTCCTCAGTATATGTGGAAAGCAGTTAATAGTGCAAGACATGAACGCGCAATAGGATTAGGAACAATGGGTTTACACACCTACTTTCAAAAGAGATCCTTACCTATTGATAGTCCTATTTCTAAATCTATTAATGAAGATATCTTTAAACATATAAACAAACAAGCTCAACTCGTAAACTATAAGTTGGGAACTGAGAGAGGTTCCCCTTCAGATATGGAAGGTACTGGCAAAAGACACTCCCATGTGATAGCTATTGCACCTAATGCTTCATCTTCTATTATCTGTGGGGGTACGTCTCCGTCAATAGAACCCATGCGAGCAAACGCTTTTTCTCAAAAGACTTTGACAGGTACATTTGAAATACGCAACAAGTATTTAGAGAGAAGGCTGATAGAACTTAATAGGAATAACAAAGAGGTTTGGAAATCTATTACCACTAATGGTGGTAGTGTACAACACTTTGATTTCTTATCAGACGAAGACAAAGAAGTATTCAAGACTGCTATTGAGATAGATCAAAATAGATTGATTGAATTAGCAGGCGACAGACAGCAATACATTTGTCAATCACAAAGTCTTAATATATTTTTACCACCTGATGTAAACTCTAGAGAGTTACACTTAGTACACTATAAGGCATGGAAAAATAAAGTTAAAACTTTGTACTACTTAAGAAGTCAAGCTTTAAAAAAGGTCGAGAACTTGACTACGAAAATTGAACGAACAGTGAGACCTGATTATAAACAACAAGAAGAAGAGACTTGCGTCTCTTGCGAAGCATAGGAGAATAGATGTCAGTATTTGAAGGAAGAGAATATTATAAGCCGTTTGAATATCCGTGGGCGTTTGAAGCTTACGATCAACAACAGAAGATGCACTGGTTACCCAGTGAAGTACCGCTACATGAGGATGTAAACGATTGGAACTCTAAGATGAATGATGCGGAAAAGAATTTAGTAAAACAAATTCTAACATTTTTTACACAAGGAGATGTAGACATTGCACAAGCCTATATGGATGTGTATATGCCAATGTTTAAAAAACCAGAAGTGCGTATGATGTTATCTGCTATTGCTACATCAGAAGCTAACCATGCGCACAGTTATTCTTTATTGAATGATACTATAGGTATGGACGATAGAGAGTACAAAGCTTTCCAAGAATATAAAGAGATGGCGGACAAACATAACTATCTTTGGGAAAGTAAAGGGGGCACGGAAAATCAAAAAGCTATTAGAGATATGGCTGTGTTCTCTGCGTTTGGAGAAGGCTTGCAATTGTTTGGTTCATTCATTATGTTATTAAACTTTCAAAGGTTTGGTAAGATGAAAGGCATGGGTCAGATTGTTGCCTGGTCTATTAGAGATGAGAATCATCACGTTGAAAATATGATTAAGTTATTTCATACTATACTAGATGAGCAGCCCGAACTTTGGAATGATGAGTTCAAGAAGTCATTGTACGATATATGTAGGGATATGGTGAACCTCGAAGAAAAGTTCATAGACCTGGCATTTGCTCAAGGTCCTGTTGAAGGGCTAACTGCTGATGATGTTAAAAACTATATACATTATATGGCAGACAGAAGACTGTTACAACTAGGACTGAAACCTAACTATGGTGTAAAAGAAAATCCATTAGATTGGGTAGACTATATAGTCAATGGACAAGCGCACGAGAATTTCTTTGAGACTAGGTCTACTGAATATGCTAAAGGTGCGGTACAAGGTGACTGGTCTGATGCATTCTAGTATTGACTTTATTAAAATAATGTGTTATAATTATATTAAGTTTAGTGGGGGGCACAAAGAACCTTTCGAGCCTTAGATGGAATATTTAAGGAAAGTTTGGGGATACTCAACTTCCACACCGAGTGAAGGGCAGATTGAGAAGTCTGCCCTTTTTCTATTACAGGAGAACAAATGAATCAATATCAATACCCACACTCTACCCCTTACGACAGCCTTGCAAAAACGCTATACCTGTCATTCACTGATTTTCAATTGACTAAACGTAACAAGTTTGATAAACTCCCTATCAAAGATAAGGACTATTGGAGAGCCTTAGCTGAAATATCTAAACGGGAGAACCTATGGAAAACATGAAGAACACAGTTTTTGGAATAACAAAAACCTCTATCAACTCGCTTGTAAATATGTTTGGTAGTTCTGTATCAGAACAGAATGAAGAAAGTCTAGAAGACTTTGCCAAGACAGAATATAAAGAAGATTGGCAGTGGGCTTTGTCTTATTACAAAAACAACAAATCTTTTCCTCGTAACTATATAAAGTACTAGGAATAAATCAGACGAACTGGGTAGTGTAAACTACCTAGTCCTGTTCTGAGAACTCATAAAAGAAATTATTATCATCCCCTGCAGTATACTTAGATTTATTCTCAACACCATATTCAATAGTAGATACCTTATAGTCTGGGAACCTCATCTTCTTTGGGGATAAAGACTTATCATAAAATATAACCCTGTTATTAGGCTGAGCCGCAAAGTGCCCGTTATCTAATTGTATAATATTGAAAGACTTATGTTGTGTAGGTACTTCAGAATACCCAATATCTGGTATGTTGTATTCAGGATGACAACTATCTATAGTATATAAATACTCCCCATAATAAAAATTCCCGTTTGGAGCCTTGTATTTACATTTCCCCGACCCAACACTCACCTTTTGTATAACTGAGATGTGGTAGCTAAAACAATCCCAAAGCTCTAGATCCTCGAGCTCCATCTGTTCTTGCGTTTCTTTCCAGACGAATGCCGATATAGGGAGTTTATCGTAGAGAGCGCCCGTTTCGTAGAGATAGGTCTCAAAGTATAACGCACGCCCTTGGATTGATTTAGCAGTGATCCATATACCTGGTTCATACTCACCGTGCCCCCTCTCAAAATCATAGAGATACTCCTTTTTAACAAGGACTTCAGTTGGCGGAACATTAGCTACTAAGAACGCCACTAATGTGCTAACACTCTAATAATATAAGATAGTTTTTCCGCGCGGTGTGGTGTCTGCATAGCCCAACGAGAGTCGAGCATTTCGTCAGATGCAATTTCGTACTTCCTTTGAGACAAGTTACTTAAGAACTTTTTAAATTTACCAACTCCACTTTCGCCAAGTTGGAATACCATCTCTATAAGAACTTCTCTAACGATACTTTCGTGATCGTCAAGATCGATATCATTGCTTTCAGCAACGCGCATAGCCCCTTGACGAGCGTTTTCCAGATCCAGTTGAAAGGTTTCTTCAAGATCTTCCACGCTGTATTCAATACCTTCTTCATATTTGTCCTCCTTAGTTATCAAATGGCCCCAGCCTATAGTGGCTTTGCCAAGTGAATCTAAATATACGGAACTCCTAAAGCCCTCATGTTCCTTTACTCTCTCCTCTAAATTTTTTTGCATTTATATATTCTCCTATTTCTTTTTTGTTAGTAATCCCATAGCACCTTTAGCTCCTTTGATACCAAAGCTGGCTGAACAGGCTATGTATAATAAATGTTTGTAGTAATCAGGTAATGAATGCAGTGCTTCAAATCCTGCTTTAATGTGGGGTGTCCATCCAGGAATAAATACTAGTACTGCAGGAACTAACAGGCATAATAAAATTACCTCGTCTTTCCACGAGCCTTTCATCTGATCTACAGCTGAAGCTTCCCAAGATATTTTACCTGCAATCTGTTGCTCCTTTAAACTTTTCTGCGCTTTAATTTCTGTCAAAGCTAAATCTGCTTTAGCTTTTTTAGTCTCGACAAATCCTTTGACTGTATCTCCTAGTAAAGATGTTAGCGGACCTATTAATAAATTAAACATTAAGATACCTTTCTAAATTTTTTAGTTTTCTTTTTTATGTTTTTAGGTTGAGCCACAAACTGTTTACCTTGGGCTTTACCTTTTCTCTTTGCAGCAGTAGTTGCTGCGTACTCACTTGATGATAAATTTTTTATAGCAGATGAAGGTAAGTATCTTTCGCCTGTAGCTTTAGGTCCTTGAGTAGAAGGCTTACCAGATTTAGTTCGCCACTTCTGTTTTGTCCATGACTTAAGACTTCTTTGTGATTTTTTTAGCGCCATGACTTTTCCTTATACTTGCCTTTCCTTTTTTAAAAATATTAGCAACTTTGTTTTTACCCATAACTTTAGCCCGCTGTTCTCCAACAGTAAGGATTTGAACTTTTCTTGCAAACGGTTTCTTAATCTTCCGTACTTTTGCAACCGTCTTTTTTGCGTCAGTCGGAGTAGCAAACTTGATACTAACAGTGTCTTTCGGATTCTCATCTGTGTATAGTCTTCTTCCTGATCCCTTAGGTTTCTTACCTGTACCTACTTTAGGATCAGCCATTTATACTTTTTACAAATGTCATGACTTATATCCGCCACCCTTTGATTTGTATTGCTTAGCTAACATCTGAGCTTTCCTTGCTGACCATTGTCCAGGGGCACCCCCTTTTCCTCCAGCTTTAATCCTATTGAATAAAGCCTTACGCATTGTAGGTTTAGTATAGTTACCTGCTTTGTTTACAGTAGATTTTTTAGTCTTTGAACTTGTCATATAAAGCCTTTACAAATCCTCTCATTACAACCTTTTGTTTAGGGCCACCCTCTCCTCTTCGTTGAGATAGAATAGCTTTCTTTATCCTATCAGCTTTAGCTCTAGCTCTAGATCCAGGAGTAGAAAACTTTTTCTTCTTGGGTTTCTTTTTTGTACCATTCTTTGTTTGCTGATACAAACCAGCCCTAGCTATAGGCATTAGGTTTTCTTTTTCTTAGCCTTCATTATTTTTTTCTGAAGAGCCTCTGGTAATTTCTTTTGTCCAGCAGTTAAACCTGCCTTAGCCATTGTCTTCATCATCTTCTTCTTTGGAGGTCTGCCCTTTTTACTTCCGTATGTTCCTGGTCCTTGAGGCATTACATTTCCTCCTTAGTTTTAGTGTGATACTTTTTACCATTCCAAGTAAACTCTTTGGCACCTGAATTTCTGAAGTGCTTAAAAGCTTCTCCGAAAGATACGCCACCTTTAGATACTCCGACATTATAGTTCTTATCTTTTTTGCCAGCTTTAGGAGATTCTTTTTTCTTTGACGCTTGTAAAGATGGAGGACCTTTAGAACTAGGAGTTTTTTTCTTTGGAAAAGTTTTTGGATCTTTTTTTACTATTTCAGATTTACTTCCACCTTTAGCTTTTTCTGGGGCTGAATTTGGATTCTTTTTTATCTCACTCTTAGGAGATGTTTTTCCTAATGGAGGTCCTGCTTTAGTACCTGTCTTACCAGTTTTATTTGGAGACTTAGGTGTGCCTCCTGGTGTATTTGATTTAGAAGCGTTGGCTTTCTTTTTAGCTGGTGCTCCCATTCTTGGGTTATAATATTTACTCATTGTTCTTCCTTTTTGTTTTGGGGTTACTCAGAATCGCCTGATTCTTCTTCAACTACAACTGCATCGCCACCAACTTTAACAGTAGGAACAGCTAGTATTATTTCATCTGTAATTTTTTCCATACTAAGTATTATACCACTAGAGAAAGTTGTTGACAAGGGGTAAAAAACGTGGTAATATCCCCAATCTACAGGAGAAAAACATGGCAAAAACAACCAACAAAAATATTTTAATAGACACGCTTAATGCGGTCATTAAAAACAAAGGCAACAAAGCGGCAGCCTCTAGATCCCTAGGAATACCGCGCACTACCTTACTTGAAAGAGTAGAAGCTGCTAAACTGCAGGGCATTAAACCGACTATCGTGCCCCCTGATGCAGAAGCGGCATTGATTGAAAAGGATTTCGAGCACGATGCGGAAGTTAGAGATCTTAAAAAGAAAATAGAAGCTCTCGCGAAAGAGAATATCTCTCACCAAAGACTTAAAGATAGCTTAATCAAAGCAGAAAAGCATGTAGTCAAACCACCTAAATGGTTAACTAAATCCACGCCTGCGAAGGGGGCACCTGGAGTTCCTACTATTTTCCTATCGGACTTTCACTGGGGTGAAGTTGTAGATGAGCAAGCTGTCAATGGTATTAATAAGTATGATAGAAACATAGCCTTGAAAAGATTTAAAAATGTAATCGAAACTACAATTGACTTATGTACTAATCATATGGTGAATCCTAAGTATCCTGGGATTGTAGTACCTCTAGGTGGTGACATGATATCTGGAGATATCCATGATGAGTTAGCGGAAAATAATGATGGCACTAATATAGAACATGTGCTAGATTTATTAGACCACTTGACATGGGGGCTTGAGAAATTTGCAGATGTGTTTGGTAATGTGTTTGTTCCATGTACATTTGGTAACCACTCTAGAACTTACAAGCAATATCGCCATAAACAAGCCGCGAAAACTAACTATGATTGGATGCTTTATAATTTGTTAGCAAGGCATTTTAAAAATGACAAGCGTATACAATTCCAAATACCAACAGGGTTCGACACAGTCTACAAGATATAC